>Ga0209671_1005837_pt1 | contig 12523 bp, 7 predicted proteins | sample WorMetHERISLAND2_2_FD_187401 | JGI IMG/M metagenome (GOLD analysis project Ga0209671, IMG submission 187401) | Marine gutless worms symbiont microbial communities from Max Planck institute for Marine Microbiology, Germany - Olavius geniculatus... | ecosystem: Host-associated > Annelida >...
GTTGTAAACAATCACCACTGGGACATAAACAAAATACAAATAATCTGCTGATTTTCTCGTCCAGAATAGAACGTGTTCTCTCTTGCACAATAAAATCGGCCAATTTTATCAAACGACAAAATCGAACAATTTCTCATGATGCATGACAAATTTTTGTCGGGTGATTTTGCCTGCAGATAAAGTCGGCTGACTCTATCGATTGTCTGACATCCCCTTAACATATATCAAAGTGCTGAGTGAAAGATGATAATACATCAGACAGAGATAAAATGATAAGTGAAGAATGAGTACCAATAACAAGTGGACTGTCCAGGTTGAGAGTGCGGAAATGTTGATCAGTCGGCTCATCAAGCGTGATCGTTTCTTGCTGGTCGATACGCAGCATCGCCTGCTTGCGATTGCGCTCGACATGCACCAGGTGCCAGAAGTTGTCATTGAGTGGGTAAGCCGTCATCTTCTCCAGAGTCTGAATGCCATTGCCGACATCAAACCGGAACTGAATTATGTTGCCGACTGATGACAGACAACACAATATACATCCCACTTAATCACACTTAACATCAATACCAACAAATTACAGCTTTCTAATTATAGCTCACTTGGACTGTAGGTGAGTGCTTGAAATGGTAAGATGTCATAATACGACACTTCTTTGGATGCCCAGAAAGCATACAACCACTTCTTTTACAAGACAGTTACAAAACAAAAATAGGCCTATTAGATATTAGATACCGGCACTTATTTTTTTCACTTCAAACTGTGATTATGTTTTATTACACAGTGACAGTGCTGTGGTGGTTTGTTTGGTAGAATTATGTAAAATTTTGTGGAATTCTAACTATAAAACAATATATCATATTACATTGATGTATGTTAATGTAGATGACTCACAGACGAGGCGAATTTCAATGAAGTCAAACTTTCCAGTGTTCTGCAGCAGAATGCCATCCATTGCAGTCGTCATGAACTGCAATCTTATGTCGCCAGAGGCGCCTGCCTCAAACGTCGGAAACTGTATCGTTGCATCCTCCTTGCGGAATGTAACGATGTTGGTAAATAAATCTGCCAACAAATAAGACTCACTAGATAAACACGGTAAAATCTCAGCACACACTGTTGCCAACTAACTTTTACAGAATGCTAGCAAAACAACAGCATGTATAATTCACAAAAAAACCTTCTGCACAAAAAATATGCGAAAAAATGTCAAATATTGCAAACAAGCGACAGCAAAATTAACAAAAACTTGAAAGAAAAAACAAAGAGATGCAGATGCGGTAGAACTCAACAGAAAATTACCGACGTCTCACCGAGGTCCACTAAATAAACTTGGATGTGGGTCGTATCAATTTATCCATCTTTATTATGCAATGCAGCAGTACGAACGCAGGTACAGTGAACTAAATGAAAAAAAAACAATGAATGGACAACAAGCAAAGAAAACTACTAAGAAAATAGAAACACTGAAAAATGGTGGAAAGGTAAAAAACGTATAAGTGCATTTTTATGATATCATAATAAACTAAAGCAGAATAGCAACTCACTGTCTCCCATGCAGCGCAGCGGCCCAAGCAGATGTTTTCCCCATTTGTCATCGCCAATCAGTCCGGTGTCACCAAAGTGCAGCTGGGTGACCGGAAGTCGATCCTTCTCAGTCAGATAACCATCGTCAAACACATCAATACTAGCCAGGCCGGCATCGCAGTTACATGGATACCTAAATGAATGAAAAACAACAGTAAAATTGTAAAAAAATGATTGTTCTGATAATGAAGCGTAGCTTCGTTGGGAATTTCCCCCAGTGGGGCAGACCTCACTCGTCAGCATGTCGGAAATACTTAGCAACATCAAGGTTCCTGGGTCTGGCAGAAGTCTCAACTATTATTAAACCCCCACATGCACTAAGTGTTTCAACATGCTGCACAGACTGCATGAAACTTCTGCCACCATTGCTTCAGTAACTATTGGATAATATGTCATTAAAATGAGACTTAAAACACTACTATTTCAGTCACGTATATCTCTAACTTATTAACTAAATTTTAAAATATTTTCAGGTTTCATCTTGGGTTTTAGGCATACACTGTTAACCAATGTTTTTCTTGTAAACAGTCATTTTGTGACTGGTTAAATGATTTCTAAACCTGGAAGCCATACACTGACATTATCATCTAAGCCTGCAGTTAGCTTACAGTAATTATAAACTGAAGTAGCTGTACCACGAAGGAATGGACTGCTCACCAGAGGCAGGCGATTCGGCTGATAACAAATCCGATTCGATTCGAAAGAATTTCGATTCGATTCACTGGCTGTGACGTTGTAGCAAGAGGGCAAATTGTGATCGGGAGAAGCAACGAACCGCAAATTTTTAACTGTTGAAAAATTGTCAAAGATCTTCTCGTCGGAAAACGTTGGCTTAAAAATGCCAAATTTGGGGCTGAAATCCCTCATTTTGAGGAAATTTTAAAGGAAAACTTAAATGTTGAGCACTCATAATCTTTTCTGTTGAAAATTTACAACTTTTTGTCGGAATTCTGCCGAAAATTTTGCAGTGTCTGTGGAAAAAATGCAACTTCTGGCCATGCCTATTTTTTGACCTACGATGCCACTGTTTACTGGTGACTCATAAACTTTGTGTTGCAATTTGGGGCTATACTATAGTACTATTTCACTACTGCACCATTGTCGGTAGAACAACTGGAAAAAACTAACTGAAACTTGTAAGTAAAACAAATCTCATCAAGGAAGAGAGAGTTACCGATAACTTAACGTCATTGGTTGTGCCTTACGAAACTTGTGACAAAGTGATACTGAAGTGAAACTAAACGAAAGTTGTGTGCAACGCAAACGCAAGCATGCAATTATAGCGCAATCAGTGCACAAAAACACGAGTTTGTCAACAGAACTCGGCTTTAATATTTTAACATATTGGCAAGTTGAATCAAAATTAGATCGAGTTTGATTCGCTCTGCCAAATCGATTCGAATCGATTCAAATTGATTATTACAAGCTCACCTGCTGGATTCACCGGCTTCGCTGGACTTACACTCAGACTGCAGGCCACACGCACATTTGCCAGAGTCCGGCGCTGAGCCGCCCCAGTACCGCTCAATCATGTTGGTCCGACCGACCCACCAGCCCCAGCTTGGTACGTTCAGATCAGTGCTTGCTGTACACAGGACAAAATGTCAGCAAGCAGAATAGTTAGAAAAATGCTTTAGAGTGAATATTAAATTAATCTTGCTTGTTGTGGCAGTACAAAGCAATAAGATGTACATTGTACAACTACTGACAAAGCACATTAATGGTCATTTTTCAGCTAAACCTGGATTGGTTGACTGTCCGTACCATTCTTATTTGCATTGCCACATGTCCCTAAGTTGAGAATTGTCATGTCGTATCCTCTTTTGCAACTTGAAATTCTGACAGCCTTCATGACTCAAAACTGAGTCTCAACACATTCAAACTCAGATAAAAACATACTTCTCCGAAAAATACTGACGACAGCTGAACACATCACAACCTTTTTAGGGCAGCGAAGTGCCATAAAAACTGACACTTTCCTTACACACTTACTAACTTGCAAAACCGAACACTCTTTTTGGGCATCCCTTCTGTGAAGTTCCATCTGCACGCATAGTTGTATTATCAAATAATACTGTTAAGAAAAAAATGAACAGAAAAACAACAATAAAGCCAAAGGAGGAGTTGGCATACATGCATCGGAAAGCAGTTTGGACTGATAGCACGTGTATCTAATGTACTGTTCACAATCGGTAGCTCGTGCAATGATGGCGTCTAACTCCTCTTTAGACGGAGCATCATAGATGACCGGCCGGACATACTCGCCTGGACCAGGATATCCATCAACCAGCATTTCATCCATTGTGTCATGCCCCAGCTCCATCACTGCTACGTTGTAGCCTGACAATCCACCACGGAAAAACCACAGACATATATTTTCGGTCAGTCAGTCAATCAATAGTCGATTGATCAGTGTAGTCATTGGTCAGCAGTCAAAACACGATGAAACACAAAAATGCAATTTGTTTATTGCAGCATCTAAAAACCAAGAAGACTAGCTGTCACTAAGATAACCGATCGTACTGGTGGTCAGTGACCTTCAAGGTCATATGACGTTGATGATTTTCATGTCATTAATGATCAGTAGCAACCTAGGCCCTATCTTGCACCATTTAGCCACAATACATCCCTTACAGACGAACAAGAAAAAGACGGATGGACAGACGACAATCATGCCAATAGCTCGACTGTTAGTGACCAGAGATCTCAAACTTCTGCCGAGAATGGCGACGCCACCTGGTGAACACAACGGAGTGCCAGTCAGCAAAAGCTCTAAAAATGGGACAGTGCACGTGCGTCAAGAAAAGGGGCTTGCGGAGTTACTGTTTAGTTGTAGGGGTCGGAGTTCTACCCCTAGGTGCAAATCTGCGCACTTTGGAGAATCTTGGAGTAAAAAACGCATTGACTGAGTCCAGAGGTTACATCCCCCCAAAATATTAAGAAAATATCGTTGGATATCTGTGGAAAAGAAAATCAATGCCTTTCCATCCTACTTTAAAATTTAAAAAATAGCTTACTATACTAACAATAAGCATAAAAATCTAAAAAAAACAACCGAAGCTTCAATTTTACATCACTAAAAATATGAACTGTAGAAAAATACCCAGGAAAACACAGTTGACAGGAAACGGGTCGAGTGGCCCGGAATCATCAATGTCGACCATCATTTCTAGATTCGGCAGCAAAGGGTTCAGCATTTTTGCCTCTTCGCATGACACCATGTACTTTGCTGTTAAATAAAGACACATGTAACATTATACAATATTGTTAACATTACTGCTGCATGTTTCAGTCACTGTATAATCACCCCATTTTCGAAAAATATTACTCAGTGTATGCAATATAGAACAGAAATAAATGCTAAAAAGATTTATAAGCTTTGTGCCCATTTGGTTACCCAACTAATGATATCTCCAAATTCCTGATTATAAAAAGGATCAAAATAGTGGAATACAGTTCCTTATTCTAAATCCACATCAAAATCAAGCCAAATGCAAGAAGGTACAGGGTCGGCCATAAAAACTGGCACAGTTTTCCTTATGCCAATAACTTCACCAAATATTAACTGATTTTGGAAATATTTTTACTGTCGGAATCAGGAGAAAATTTGTAGTAACACTATTATCAAAGATCCCACCACACCTCATATGTGTCGCTACACTACCTTGTGAAATGTCAAACATCACACTCAAGCCGGCGACGACACCGGCCAATTGCGTGATCAACATTGATCGAACCTGACATGTGGCCCCTAAACCATCCGGATTAAAATCTGGTTGATTATGTTGTTTGGTGAGTATCAAGAGGGTGTTACCTCCCATGGGCAAAAGGTCTGTGCTCCCTCCCAGAAAATTTATGTTTTTTTTGCATGAAAATGAAGTGCTTTGTTGCATTTCTGACACTATTTTAAGAAAGTGAGTGGGCTCATACGCCAGTGCTGCAGCATCCGTATTTAACGGTATTATAAATTATAATACGTCATTGTAATAGCAATGACTGGAAGGAAAATTCTGACTTACAGACATGGCAGACTGCGCCAGTGTAACCAGTATCACCACAGTCACAGTGAAATTGGTTGAAGTCTTGAGAGCAGATTCCCATGTGTTCACATGGGTTTGGGTCACACCTGAGATGCACAAATGACCACGTATGATTGTACTGTGCTCAAAACAGTAAAAGCGATAAATAACAACAAGCCCAGCTGTCACTAAGATAGCCGACCATACTGTTTGTCAGTGACCTTCAAGGTCATCCAAAGTCGACGATTTTCACTTTATTTGAAAGCCAATATGCGACTTCCTATCAATGATCAATAGCAACCTAGGCTCTATCTTAGACCATTTAGCTGCACTAGCGCGCAACGGACTTCAAGGTCATTCAAGGTTAATGATTTCCATCTAATTTGACAGGGCATATGCCACTTACTATTAGCGATTAATAGTGCCTTGGCCCTATCTTGCACTGTTTCCGAGATGGCCACTTATAGCTTGAAACATTTCATTCCATAGTGCGTTATGACCCTTCAAGGTCATCAATTTATGTCACTTGAGAGCCAGTATGTGACTTCCTATTAATGATCAATAGCAACCTAGGCCCTATCTTGCACCATTTAGCTACACTACATGCATGACAGACAGACAGACAGACGAACAGACGAACGACAACCATGATAACAGCTCGACCGTTACTAAAGTATGGTCAGCTAAAAATAATAACTACAAAAAGTTCTCAAATATCTCAAACTTCCACCAAGAATATGCTTCTGTCACCTGGCAAATATAAAAAAAAACTTTTCTGCTATATTTTGACGGTAAAGAATCAATTCAGAATTCACAACAAAAGCCAAATCAGAACCAAAATCTAATCACGGAAATTCACTGAAATCTTCTCAGAACTTTTCATGTAACCCAGCTGACAAAAATCCTCTGACCTTAAAACAGAACCATCTGATCCAGGTCTGTTTTGGCAGAGGTACTAATAGCAATAATAGATAATACTAAAACACTGCAATGGATGGCAATATCACCAAAACAGTTTTTTATAAGCACAAAGATCCACGCTTAATACTAGATTCAATAAATCCGCACCACTCATGGGAAAAAATACAGCAATAAAGAGCTAAAATGACACTGAGAAATGTTACGGTAAAGCGAATTAAAAAATCTGTCAAACCTGTCCTGCAGATCACAGGATCCATTTATCACGCCGCCGACGTTTTCCATCACTTTATCTTGCATTACTTTAAAGCCCTGAACGTACAGATTTCTCATGCAGCCCAGAAATCCTGTCTCTCCGCCATAGTCATCTCCACCTAAAATTAAGTTATATACAGTAACCAAAATGTAGTAGTTTCTAGTCTGGCCTCCTTGAACCTAGGGGGTCGGGAGTTAAACTGCTAAAATCTACGTTGAATGCCGAAAATTTCATATGCAGGTTGTCTTGGTCTATCTCCAGCCATTTCGTCGCAATTCAGTGTTGAAATGTGCATTGCATCCAAAAATTGCGAAAAATTCACCAAAAAACCTCTTTTTGAGAGGTTCAAGGTCGTTCAAGGTCATCATCATCATCATCACCATCATCACTGTCACCAGTGCTTGTTATGATAAGCAGCATGTTTGTGCCTATCTGCAACCGTTTTCACATTATTCGAGCCAATAACGGCAAAATGACGTCTTTTTTAGGGGGGTACCCCTCTTCGACGCCATCGTTTGAGGGGAACCCCTGCACCCAGTGGGATGAAATTTTGTCACGATAAACTAGAGACCTTAGGGCAGCCCACAGTAAAGATTTCGTGATCCTGGCTTGCACTGTTTTGATACAGATCACGAGTGTGACAGACAGATGGACGGACAGACGGACGGACGGACGGACAGATGCCCAGACGACGGCAAAGACGTGCGAAGCATTCTGCTGTCGCACGTAAAAACTGACGATTAGAAATCTGGCAAATGCACAAATATGGCACAAGCTAGTACTAGTCAGTTCAAAAACTAAAACAAAAAATGCATCTATAACATACCACATAGACACACATGTATCACAGGTTAACGACCACTTAAAGAAAACTGACTTAGCTGATGTCCGATTTCCCACTGACTCTCATATAAAGGGTTCTTAAGCAAAAAGCTGTTACAGACCAGACATGCTTCTTATCACCGTGCCAAATGTTGAAGAGCTTAAAGATATATAAATTTGGCCCATCCGTTACACAATCATGTGTTTACATTTCCTTCAAATTCAGCCTCTTTGTAAAAAAATAACGTTCATACCACCAATGTAGAACTGTGAACCAGAAGTAAAAGTCAGCCGGCGTTCTGAGATATCCGGCAGGCCATCAACAGTCACACGGACATAACCATTCTTTGAGCCTTGAGTCTCCAGTATGTCAATATCCACGGAATGCCACAAACCATCGGTGAACGACTCGAGACCATAGCTCAGATCTGTGTGCACATACATCTATGTTCTCAAGCGCGTGTTCAATTAAACATGGATTCGATCAAGTTGGCAAGTAGAAATTGTGTAGGAATGGTGCAAAAGTTGGGACGATCAAGCAGAGACCGGGTTGTTTGTCAGCTTAAAGTCATGGAGGAGTCGTGCAACTTCATGTATGGTCAAGTAGCAGTTGGAAACAAATCATGCACAAGCCTGATCAGCCAAAGAATGTGGGTGACTGGGATACTCAAATTGATGATTGATTGGCAATGAGCCTTTACCTACTTTATTTACTAAACACAAGTTAGCTCAGTGCTCAAAACTCTCTCTCGGGTTCTCATTATGCAATCACAGCATCTTTTTAGAATCAGTTAATTGCAACTCTATTGCAAAGTATGACAGTAAAGAAATTTGAAAACCACAGAGCCACAAAAGCATATAACATTACATATTCCATAATCGTCACATTGTACAAAAATTATTAAAACAATTTGCGTACAACTAAATGCTATAATGTGAATAACATGTATTAATACATATAGCAACATTAAAAATAGTGGGTAGATTTTTGATTATGTAATCAATTATATTACTGCTTATGCTGCAAAACTGACAGCATAACTGAAATCATATACAACATGCAAAAATTTAAAATTCTGCAAAGAAAAAAGACAAAATTACTGATAACCTTTATATTTTACTATGACATTGCAGTAATTAAAAAAAGTTATGATTCTTACGATTTGTTATGGTATTTGTGACAGCAGGATCATTTGGTGTCTTTATGCTGTATTCTAGGAAGCCTTCATCATTCAATTTCAACTACAAAAACAAACAAACATAGTCATGAATTCCATAATTATATGCAATTAGCACAAGGTTCCATTCAGTTTCCTTCAGAAGCACTGAAAAGATGCTGATGGCAAAAAAAAACAAATAAAGCAACAACAAAATAAAAATATTAGAAAATGCTTTGCAAGTTATTTAAACCTCAGAAATTCAAGAATACCAGAAAGTTGTCAAGACGGAACCTAAATCAATGCCCAGAATTTTGTTTCGCAGACGAAACTCATCATTACTCCTAATTTGACACGTCAGCCAATTTTCATATGTTACACCTGATATAATCTACAAAAAAATTGCTAAAAACATACATAATTAACTTACTTAACGCAATTTGTGTAAAAGCATTATTACACAACATCCTAATTGCAATTTTATTTACACACTTCAATGACATGGCCTACTAATAGTTAGCTCACTCCAGAAAAAACTTTAGGAAACTGTTTCGGCAAAACTTTCACAAAGAACGTCCTTTCGTTGCCCCATCAACAGCTTCAAAGAAGCAAACAAAATTACAAAACATGCAACTAAAACTATTTACAAGACGCAGAACTCACCGTAAAGCGTCCGCCAACATTAGGAACATGAAGAAACAGCATTCCGTCACGGTTGTAAGAGCGGAAGTCAAATTTCACCCGGACTCTTCCCTCCACGTCGTAGTCACCAAGTTTCAGGTGGGCACTCACCGTTGGAAATGTCAGCGGTGCAATTTTCGAAGTCTAACAAATACACATAATTTGCTACAAATACACTAATTAATGACAAAATATATCATCTTGTATGTAAAAAATCATTCTTTAACCTTTCTACACTAAAGTCACCAAAATCACACTTGCTTCGAAAAACAATAACTATAACAACAACACTCTGCAACAGCAAATAAACCCAAACCACTAGTAAAAATATTTCGATGTAACCTTCTCTTTTAAATCTTGTAATTATATGATACTGCAGAAAATGTCTTCATATTGCTCATCAACTTCATCTGAGGCAACACAACATGCTAGCACATCTATGAGTCTCTTTACTGTAATGTCATTGCTATATGTTTTGGTGAAATATTCTTTAAAAATTAGGTAATATTTGTTATGCTATCACAACAAAAACTAGGTGGATTCTTATAAGCAAAGTCCGTAATTCATTAAATGCATCTGAGCTGCACATAATTGAAATGAAATACATGAAAAAATGTATAAATATGAAATGATTAAAAACCACAAAAACAGTTTTAAAATGACACGATATGTAGAATGCTAAAAAAATAATGTAAAATGTTAAGGCACAGTAGATGAAAACAGTTAATACAGTAAAGCAACTGACCCTGCAAAAGCCAAAGAGCACGTTGCCGTGGACAGTAAACCGCGGCTGCTGCATTCGCGCATCCTTTATAACATCCATGTAGTTGAACCAGACATTCTCCATACAACCGGAAAAGTTCTGTCTGGTCTGAAGACGCTTTCCGACCTGCAGGAAGTTGTCGAGCCCTCCAACATGGATCTAACGTTCATCACAAACTATGCAATTGTTACAACTGTCCAATGTCACAACTAAAAAAATGTCAGCACATTCCCGGCATATTACACAGCCATCTACCTACAGATTTGAAACACAAACCATACCTTTTGTTACTTTCGCTATGGATAATGTTCACAGAAATTTTGGCTTTTCTGCAAATTTTTGTTCTCAAGCTGAGTGCCTACACAGAACACACAGATGGACAAAAAGACAGACAGACAATTAATCCATAACGTGATTTATTATGACGTCCGCAAGATAATTAATGCAGTAAAACCAGCAAAAATGACTAGCTTTGGTAAACCATGTCAGTATGTAACTAACCACCCAGGTCAACTCAGCCTGGCCATCCCTCCATAGCTACGTACACAACAGCAAAAGCTGGGCAGTTGACAGCACGTCGCACAATGCACTGGCTCCCACATCCATGGTCTCCCAGTGTAAACTACACCGCGTCCCAAAATTAATGACACCCCTATAAAGTTAGTATAAAGTTAGTGTAAAATCGTTAATATCTGTCAGATTTGTACAAAATATGAAACGTTCATGTAGACATTCATTCTGAACTAGTCTTTAGAGTTTGTGCTCAAAGTGGCCACCTTTTGCCTTGCAAGCTCTTAGTCTTAGGTGAGTGCGCCGCTGCTTGATCGCCGTGTCAATAACAACTTACTGAACATAACCTTAATGTAAACAAACTGTGATGTCATAATGACGTTATACTGAGCGCACATGGTAAGGTTTTAACGTCATAATAGATGTAATGGCACGTAATGTTAAAATAGTGCAGTGTACAATATTTTGTTGAAATCCATGAACTGGAAAGTAAATATGGTGTGTTTGATGCAAGGGGTATTGCTAATTTTGAGACACAATGCAGTGCCTGATTGAGGGCTAAAAAATAGATCAGACCACCTTTGAATCACCTTTGAATGTGACTCATGAGAGACAATCCAATGCAATGTGAATGCTGAGTTGTTAACATGAGCTATCAATAGCATCTTGTCATTGTCATCCCAGGAATTTGTAGCAGAGTATAGTTATGAAAAAAGATCAGCTGGTCACATCAGAAATTTTTTCAGAATCTTGCTGCTGGTTCAGTGATCACATCATAAAGTTGTGAACTAGTCATCATTTGTGTTCTACTTGCTCTTACGCCACCGATCTTCTTACTTCTCACTCCTTCCAGTTGATTCTTTCTCATAAATATATTTTACTGAAAATACCCAAGATTACAGCAACAAAGCTCCTATTGCCAGTAGATATCAACTGTTAATACCCTGCGGTCAAGGTCGAGCTGGTAGAAATCTCCGTTAGTGATGTTCGTCATGTTGAGTCGATCGACAGTAAGAATAACATCCTGTTCAATGCGAGACACCTCTACATCATGCCATTGTCCATCGTCCAGTAAACTTCCCAGCTGAATCGTTGTATCTCCACTTGTGTCAGCAGTCGTCCCTGTTACACAAAGGAAGTCTACATTAGTATTGTCAGCAAATACAACTGACTGGAACTCAAAGAGTGATTTCAAGCTGGTTCTGAGCTACAAGTCGATACTGTCACAAGACAAGCTATGTGATAACACTACACTGCTGCCTAGTCAAAGGGTCAGTAAATATCGTAGCAGATCTCCTGGAAGTGGAAAATTTTCCACTTCAATACTGTCTTGTCCCCACAATGAGAACTGATGGGCAGATTTTTGCAATCCAATATTAGCATGTTAGTGTCAATGAAAAGTCACCATGACTGCCAATAATAGCGACAAGTGAAAACCCACCATGTAGTTGGGGGATCCTCAGACCTCTAGCCGGTAGGCAAAAGACTTCAATTTTTGGCCCTTACATCACTCCCTCAATAGGCTTCATTTTCACTTCACTCCTGTTCATTTTCCTCTCAGTACCTTGGAGACTGGACAACAAAACTTGCGGACAAAGATGTAAATGGATAGGCAAGAAATAAGATAGAGAAGACAAATGAAAGAATAAAACATAGATGTTAAAAACATTCATTTGCAAATAAAAAACATAAAAACATGTTTTTTATACTTTTATAAAAAACATTAAACTGCAAATGTTGCCAATTGCTACTTTTTACTAGGCATTTTTTTACTTTATGTAACCGTGTTTATGGTACATACTCAATTATGAAC
>Ga0209671_1005840_pt1 | contig 12520 bp, 6 predicted proteins | sample WorMetHERISLAND2_2_FD_187401 | JGI IMG/M metagenome (GOLD analysis project Ga0209671, IMG submission 187401) | Marine gutless worms symbiont microbial communities from Max Planck institute for Marine Microbiology, Germany - Olavius geniculatus... | ecosystem: Host-associated > Annelida >...
CTCTTACACAATGCTAGAATCTCGTTTGCTAAACAGTGTTCTACCTCCAGTAATTGTCTTGTTCAGTACTTGTCTCAGCTCATGTCATATGCTGGTTTTTAATGCATTTCTTACTGTTCATACTACATTCTGTTTCTTTTATGTGTATTTCTTTTATGTGTGTGTTTTTGTGTTTTTGTGTGTTGTTTGCTGTGTGTGTTAATGGTCCCTTGTGGACTGATTTTCAAATAAATGGAATGGAATGGAATGATCTGGTGAGGACGGGAGGGAGGGAGTGTAAAAGGAGGGGACAAGGAAGGAGAGCAGGGCCCTGAATGATTTCTTGTAGGGGGCTCGAAATTTGAAGTTCCGCCATTGTAGTGTAGCGATGCGTTTGGGATGCGATGGGATTTTCAACAATCACTTAGATGCCAATTTACTGCAACGTATATTGGTGAACGAACTTGATGCAGTTGTGACAAAACATGCGGAAACATTTTTTACTGAACCGCTCGATATGCTGTTTACTGAATGTTTACTGCACTAAAACTGAAGCTAAAACGAACATAAGAGTGTTCCGGCACGAACGATACATCATAACTTTATGAAGCAGACGAGACAGATGAAAATTAATCCAAGTGGAGTCACTGAAGGCTATAACGGATCAGATAATACGACGCTGGCAGTGGCATAGACCAGTTAAGCGGCCACTGCTGCCACTAGGCATACAATACAGTCACGATGTTCTTCGGTTTAGTGCCAGCGATAAAGAATAGCCGGCATTGAATCAAGACTTTATTGTTGCGCGTAATCACTGGCTAGATGCTTATTTTATTTACTGTTTCAATGTCCACCCAGTAGAACGCATAAAACAACACACTAAATTAAAAAAACAGAAAACGCTCACACACACGCTGTAGGCCTACGTAAGTCGTTCTTTTCGCTATATGCATTGCCTCACGTCCGGAATCAACTTATTTACTTCGTCTTAATCTCTCTCTTCCTGATTCATCACTCCTCCACGATCAACTCATCTCAGCAATGTCATCATCACCACTCTTGTCATCCATCACTCTATCAGGTTTTCTTTTCAACCTCAAAACTTTTTTTCTCAAATACTACACCCCATTATTAAGAGGGTTAAATTTTCATTATGGGAGATGCACCCACAAAACTTTTCAGCTTACAGCAATATTATTCGCAACCGTCCCATCTTCAAGACTCGAATTAGGGCAGGGACAAGGTGTCTTGTCTAAAAAAAGGAAGAAAGGGATTTGCATGCGCTGTTTTGCAGCCGGTTCGGTAAAAACAATGACGACACCATGCAGTGACGTCACTGTAGATACTGCTGCTGCGTGTGTTTAGTGTCCGCGGCCAGATGGTGCCACTCACGACGCTCTGTGACCAGTTGGTTCCCTGTGGACCTCTCGGCGATCTACAACGCTAGTAGGTCTATAGCTTGTGTGCTAACCAGATGTACGCGCGGCGCAGATGTCAAGGTTGTATAGGTCCTGCAGCCATCACGCTGCTTCGCCGGACACAGAAAGACTAGTGTAAAGTAAGTAAGCAAGTAAGTATTGGTGTGGTGTATTGGCAACGCGTTGGTCTCAGGTCAAGAGAGTAACTCTACGCTGGACCCGGGTCACCAGGACGGGTGACTGGCTGTCTGCGGGCAGGAAAAATCATCTCGGCATAACCATGCAACCACACAGGTAAACTCAGCCTGGCCATCCCTCGGTGGGTATTGGTGCAATGAGTACCTGCGATAACACGGACGTAAACAGACATACCGCGAGATGCACTAGACCCCTATTCATGGTCTGGCAGTGTAAGCTGGTGTCTGGCTGAGGGCTGCACGGGTCTTGCGGCTCGGGAGTTGGTAATGACTTTACGCTTAAGTAAGTAAGTAAGCTCGAACTTTCGTATATGGAGTCACAGTCGCATAAAAACGTCACAGCGACGCCGGATGATGTTTGTCACCGAGTGAAGCTGTGCGGAACGATTAACCGACAAGCCGCAAAACAGGTGCCCGTTGAGTGATTGTCTAACGAGGAAGAAAAGTCAGGTACTTCCACTTCAAGACTGACAGCATATGAAAAATTCAAAGAGCCTTAATAGAACTAACTAAAATTTTGAAGCAAAGCCTAACGTGAGTCCGCCCGGCGCCCTAAGTCCGATTGGGGGGACAATTTAAGGGGCTCACATTCCTCTCGTAGCAAAGTCACGTGGCCCGAACTCCAACGCATTAGCATACGCAGAACGCGCAGTGTCGACTTAGGGTAGGTAGACATTAGCCAATTAAACGTTGTCGTTAGTGGACCAAAGTTTACCAATTTTTTTTGTTCAACGCGGGAAGGATGGTAATTGATAACTCCGTTTACCGCTTGTCGATATCTCCATCCGTTCCAGAGATATTCGCGCTCAAAGTTGAAAGTTGTCCTAAATCGCACCGAATTTTGGACGTCTTTCGCTATCCCAAATTTTAAGGGAACGGTGCCCCCTCCCCCCCCTTCAAAAAAATTGTACGCACGTTATCAGCCCCACTTAGCACTACATCCCGTGGCAAAGCTTCCAGGCGAACTAATAAACATCTAGCATGTTAAAATGCCGAATGGGGCGCAAAAAAAAAACGAAACACAGCCATTACAGGTAAGTAATTTGATATGATTGATATGACTGTTTATATTTAGCCTAGTTTCCGTTTCTTGCTTGTTGTCTGTTTTCGTTTTTTTTCTTTGGTGTCACTGAATGACGAATAAAGTTGTATGTATTACATATTGGTCGAACAATCGGGCAGCTTTGGACACGATTGGTCTAAAGCCGTTTGTATTTTCACAACGTAATGTGACAACAGGTGTTAAATGTTTTTTTTTTCTTAATAATTATATAACTGCTATTTTTTCACGGTATATCGTCAAAATTTTTGAAAACAGTTCAGTATTAATTTACTGTTGATTGTCTGGCATCCCATTGCGTTTGAATCTGCCCTGTCAATTCTTTTTACATCATATACATGTACTTTATTGTATACTATTGTATTGCAGGTGGCGGTGCTGCACTGTTTAGTGAAGCCTCAATGGTCAACTAACGGCTACGTTCCAGTCTCGATCGCGTTGTTAATGACTACTTACCAGGCTACCATTCGCTACAACTGACCGTGTCTGTCTGTCGCTGCGGTTTCCAGCGCATGACAACGACGAGTGATGCCAAGAGTCGCCGTATTACTGCGGTTGCTGATGCTATACGGGCCGTATAGCATCAGCGACCGCAGTAAGCCTAAGCTTTGCCGAGCGTCTCGACTGACGATCAATATTATCACTGATCAATCGATGTAAACACGAACGACGCGGCTTCAGCGACTGGGAGGGAGATGAGGAGAGAGGAGATGGATGAGATGGGTGTGGGATGACAGTTGGACTGGAAGTAATCACTGGGACAGGGCTGCAGGGCGAAATGACTGACTGACTGTCGGACAAAACACGCCATTACATCATCCATACACTGTAGCCCAGTCGCAGGAATACTACAACTATTAATACTACAACTACAACAACATTCTATACACTGTAGCCGGTTCTGCATGACCGTCACTTGAATCAGGCGCCATTCATCTAGCTGCCCCTCATTACAGGCAATCAGCACTTTGCTCAATATGCATTTTCTAGACACCACGAATAAAATTTAAGTAGAGAAAACGTTTTAAAACGTAACAAATGTTCAAAACGTTATTAACCTCCTACTATGTACAAAGACGAGTACGTTGCGAGGAAAATAAATCTGTTGATAGGGACAATTCAGGTAAAATGAGACAGTTCGACTTTTGTACATTGTACTAAGCTGTCCATTGAAAAGTCATGTTTTACAAGCTGATATAGGCTATTCTGGTTAAACCGTGCTATTTCTGGAATCCGATATTCTTAGAACTGTAGCAGTAATATTTTCAGGTGTGTGTCGTAAAAAATTGCTACTTACTTTTTGTGGATTGATCCAATAGGCCTAGGCTATTTAAAATTTATGAACAATATGTTCATAACAAAAATTGTAAAAATGCTTAGTTAACTGAACACGTTAAATAAAATAGTCTAGAACACATTGGCATCACCAGCTATACTAACCATGGTTTTCAATATGATTAAACTAGTTAGTTTTAAATACTGCCATTAAAACTGACTGCGGATGGAATCTAGAGAGTTAGTAGAGGGCATGAGTACAACCCGCACATGCATAGTATTACTAGAAACAAGTTGGAAGATTAGATAACTTCCTCGAATGCGCGGATTTCAATTCTGCCGAATATTGCATTTGCCCGCTTAGTCTGATCTATAGTCGCCTGCAGAATACGGTGCGTGTGAACATGGGATTTTTATCTCGTCTGTGCTGCAGAACAGTGCATAGCCTATAGCCTACGGTATAACTTCACAATCTATGTATGTCGAAACATCTTATTTTCTGTGTTCAATATTAGTAGAAAAAACACTCATTTATACATATGATGTGCATTTATACAGGGCAGTTGAGTCCCAACTTTAAAGGCGTTTGGAACGTGATCCACACATACTAGTCCTACACAGTGGTCCGAAAAAGTAAGCGGCAAAAATGTTTGTCGTAATTGCATTAAAATGTCGTTGGTCGAATAGTTTGCAGGCTGCAAAGAATGCAAATTATAAAAAGTAGGCCTAATCATTCATTAAAAATCTCGTTAAACACTTTGGCCTAATGGGTTTACAAAATGAAGCTAAGGCTAGAATTGGGCTCGCTGAGCATTGGTTCCGCACTCCCGTTTCTGATAAGCTTGATAGGGCCTACAATATAATGGCTTCTGTAGGCATATTCCGCGCACATACTACTGAAGCTATCTGCTACGGTGGACGTCTGACTGCGTAGGCCTACATATCCATGCTGAAGCGAGGACTATAGGTTCCCGAGCGTTTAAAGACATATCTCCGGCGTGGCATCGCGGTGTTCTGCAAGTCTTAATCCCGCGAGGCCGTCTGTCTGTTGCCGCTGCATGGCAGCTATTCAGCCGTCACTGATACGTTTTACATGTCTCAGTTTGTACATCGAGCTAAGCACAGGCAGCACCACTTCGGTGGCCACTATATGACCATGGCCACTGCAGTTTTAAGCGTGCTTCAGCCTTCAGTGGCATTGACCATAGCTCGTTTTTGCACTCGTAAATATGTACAGTTGAGATAAAGCGGTTTTACGTTTGAATTTAAAGTAATCTACGTGTTTCTGTATTGAATGTAAGCTGCATTGTGGTCTGTTTGTGTGCATTAATGCTGATCTTTTTTTCATGTAATGCTTGTGCGATTATTTTTATTACTTGCCTAAAAGACAAAGACAAAGAGACCGCTTTAATTACGAAAGAAATGCAGTAAGAAGATGACCCCACCCAAAATGTGTCCTTGGACCCCAGTAGGTGCAAACCCCCAATTTTTGCCTAATATAACGGTGCACAACATTCTGCCGCCAATCTTGCACTGCCTCTAGCGAACTTCGTCACTAATAACGCCTCTTCACACAACGACAGTTGTACAAAGTTCTCGAATGTTTAGGCCCTAAGTTATATCTAAAGAGTTATTATGCGGCCATCCCGATAAGCCGCATTAAGTGTCTTGCTCGTCCGTCCGTCCGTCCGTCTATCCGTCTGTCTGTCTCTTTTTTGGTCTCGTGCGAACTTCTAACTAGAGAAAAGCGTTTTAACGAAAATTGGTCTGAACGTACGCCCGGCGAAAAAGTAGGCTCTAAACGTAAGCAAATTAAAAGTTTATGATAGGCAAAAATCAAGGTCATGAAACGTCAGCACTTTCAGAAAATGACGCGCGTCTCGCGTACGCTTTTGCGATTACGCATTTTAAGCACAAATCTCACTATTTGATTTAATGTAGACTTGTTGGACAGTTTACCCTGTTGCGGATTCGCTGTATAACAGCTCAAGACGTATACAAGGCGACAATAACGAACTGAAATGAACTAAACTAAAATTTTAGTTAAGTTCAGTTGCTTTGCAAACGAAATAATAGGCTAATTCTATGGACGTAAAAGTTTTTACGTTTTTTTAATTTTTTGTTACGTTTGAAAGTTTTTAACGTTTTTAAAAAAAATTTTCAACGTTTTTTATTTTAAAAAACGTGCATTGAAAATATCATCAAGAACTTGGAGAAGCATCTTTTGAAACTACAAAAACGAACTAAGAGTCATCGAGTTGGACTAAATACAATAAGTAAAAAATCTTTTATTTAGTATATTTGGCTAGGCAAATACTATGGTCTTAAGACCACACGGCTGAATAAAAATAAAATAAAGTTTTCTCTATCTAGACTATTCCAGGTATACTGTACTTACAGCATTAAGCATCAGGCAAGAGGTTAAACAAATTATGGTCAATGTTTTTCATTCGACGTTTTTAAACGTTTTTTTATTTTTGTCAGGTTTTTACGTTTTTTAACGTTTTTAAAAAATTTTTTCTGGAACATTTTTTTTACATTTATGGCTAATTTAGTTTATTTCAGATCGGTCCATTTCGCTTGCTCTGTTCACGTCATTACGCACATGTTGTACAACGAATGTACAACTAATCGGAGAAAATGCAGCGTGAGCTTTACGCGATGATCTGCTAAATGATAGCGTGGAGCGTGGGTGTCACGGTGGTTTGTACTGGATAGGCCGGGACACACACACAACGTGAGCAGACCGATTCCGCGTATTGCCGCTGAGTGTGACCCGACGCGCCCCTGATCACCGTGGATTGGTCGATTACTTATTAATGCAGCAATAGCAAACAAGCTCTATGCGATGTCACTTGCCTTCAACGATGACTTCGTGCGCTCCCAGCAACAGCGCGAACATCTGCAGCATACCATAGCCACACATAAGATATATACGAAGGTGTTTTTGCACTATAGAGTATTTACAATACAATTATTGACGCGCTACAGTACAGCTATGCTGTAGCCGTCTTTGGCACGGTTGTCGTCTATCCGTCCGTCTGTCCCTCGTCTGTAACAAATGTATTGCGGCTAAACGGTAGGTCGTAGGAAAAAACTTTTTACACGAATAATTAGCCCTTTGTGTTAAACCAAGGCAAGCAAAATTTCAGCGACCTAGTGCAAAGAAAACATTTTAAAATTCGGGGTTGAATGGAGGGGTAGAAAAATGTGCGCTTTTCAACGAAAAACTAGTCATAATCTTGGAAACAGTGAGTGATACGACCAATGTTACTATTAATTACTAATAGGAAGTGCCATACGCTTATTTTGATGAAATAGAAATCATCGACCTTGGATGACCTTGAAGGTCAGTATTGCAACAGAAGCTGTAAGACTGTAGCGCGTTTTTAGCGACAGCTGGGTTTTCTTGTTTCTACATACTCGCAACTGCGGAAGCAGACAGACTAAATATTATATGCAAAACAGGGTAGGCCAAAAATCAAACCTCGAATTTTTTTCCATATCTTCGCCAATATGACCGATTTTCACAGTTTTTTTCACTGGCATCCTAAGTGAAAAAGTGTATTAGCTTGATTATCAAATATTCCACCAAGCGCGTTAACAGTGTCGCTTACTATTTTGGACCACCCTGTAATGACGTATATTTTGCATGGAACACCACTGTTCACCACTGAGGACTGTTTTAGTGTTTACTGGTTTCGTTAAGCGGTGGTTACACGCACCGATTTTCCCGTCCGAGGTGTCCGAGCTTCCCGGACGAGGAAATCGGACATGTCGGACGACACGTCGGATGACGCGGGGGTCCGATTTTCTCGTCCGAGGTTCTGATGTTGGCTGGCAGGCAAAAAAACCTCGTTCGAGGTAATCCGAAAGAACGAACCCATTCCGTCCGATTTTCCCGGACGAGGTTTTTAAACCTCGGAAGGCTCGGCGACGTCGGACGACACCCCGGACGAGAAAATTGGTGCGTGTAGCCGTGCACATATAATTACAGCTTTTTATTCTGTCCGATTTCCTCGTCCGAAAAACACGGACGACACCTTGGACTGAAAAATCAGTGCGTGTAGCCACGGCATTATTCACCACCAACGGCAGCATAAACGAGCAAAATGGTCAATTATGAAAATAGCACACAAATGCGAAAAAAGTCATAACAAGAAAAAAGCAAAAGAGTTTCTCTATGTACACAGTTAAAATTATCCATATATATCTGTAATAAATTTGCACTTTTTACAGAGAAAGAGTCAGTCCAGATATCCTACAAATTTTATTGCAATATTTCGTTTGCTTTAAAAATTGTAAATATTTATACTTAAAAATGCATTTTGTAAAGGTAACAAACAATTACTTAAACTGCGATTCTGATCTTATAATAATAGAATTGACATTTAAATCTTACGCAATGCACTGTAGACAATGTACATTTGGTGAAAAATTGCTACTTTTTTAAAAAGTTATAAATTATTATAATTGTTATAAAAGACGAGCTTAGCTGCACAGAATGATGTCCGGACTATGGGATAGGCCTATAGATGCAACTAAAAATGTGAAAGAATCAATGATAATAGATCTAGCGGCAGATGAGATGTGAACATAATGTGATAATGAGAGAACTGCGCTGCGGGGCAGTTGTTGATGGATCGGCCAAGTAATGTTGACGCATTATCTACACGCGCGAGGTTTACACACGCGGCGTCATAATGTGACATCATCACGTGACGTCATCGTGTGGCGTTGATTGGCGCTAATGCAACTGACGTCATTGCGTGATAACAGCAGCAGCAGCAGCAGCATCTAACGTTATGGCATTAACACATACTCAGAACTATACTGAGCAGCGCGTGGCCAATCCGTCGTCAGTATTTTACTCACAAAATGGCACCGCTCTCGACCACTGTATACTTCGTAGCATTTTCAGTTTTCTTAACAAAGTCCTAAAGCCCGAAGTCTACTTACAAATGCTTTGATTTTTGTGGATTTTTGCACAGCATTCTGCAGAACAAACTGCAGGATGCATCCACAAAAAGCTGTACGATAACTGCTAAAAAATCGAAAACCTATAATAAATTTACACAGTATTTTAACATGTCAGAATTATGTGATAGAAATCGCTGTGCCACTCATTGTCCAACAAGTCCAAAATTGTAGTAGTGGACTTTGGGTTTTAGGCACGTACAAACTCTACTGTTTCTATTTGTGTTAAAATGTGTGAGAATCAGTTTTCCAAATTGTCGCATGACTTGTCGCTTGCTGTGCATATTGTTTTATATCTGTTGCGGATTTGCTTTAGAGCATGTACTTTGTACCACAAATCCACAATAATACCTCGTTTACACGATGAGGCAAACATGAAGCAAAAATGAAGCGAACGTATTGAAAATACACGTGCACGACGTGTATTTGCTTCATGTTTCCTTCATGTTTGCTTCATCGTATAGACAGGGTATATAAGTTTGCCGTCATCGCTTCAACAACGTTCTTGAGTTTGTTCGTTAACAAGCTGCAGCTGGATTAGCCATTTTAGCGTCATTATCGTGTACGTGTGCATTTTTCCTCGTTTGCAATTGCTTAGGCCTACAGCTCATCCGCGTGGTTTTTAGTCAAAATTCTATGTTCTTTTTTCTCTGTATACTTTTGCACGCACATCTTTATTCGCCGTGTTTGCAATGTTTCGTTTGCATCTTAATTGACTGCGAGCAAACGAGACCAAAAATTAACAAACCATAACTGCGCAAATAACAAAAAGAAACATTTGCTTAATGTCTAATTCGTAAAACAAAATCCACACATATAAAAAACAGAAATCGGTGTTTATAGCAGCGCAGTCTAAGCTGTTTGCGCAGCATTTTCCATTACTTGCCGGTTATTTTTGCCAGTTCAAGTTTGAGACTTTCACGTACCCGATTTAGCCTATAATTGCTTACAAAACGACAGAAATAAAATGAAAAAAAATTGAAATAAAATAAAATAAAATAAAAGCCTGAACGCGCGGCTTTTATTTCATTTAATTTTTATCTAATTTTATTCATTTTGTTTTATTTAATTTCTGTCGCTCTCTGCGCACCTTTACGCTATGGCCATTCATTAAGCACGACAAATTTTATCAGACGATAGAATACAACGAGTAAGTTAACGCTTGACCAAAATTTCAAAAAGCAAACAAACATAAATCATAAGAACTATAGATGACTAAAATCTAGAATTTTAAGAAACGCTAAGCTTGGTCAATCAACGCGGAAAATGTTTGCAATGCATCAAGCTGAAATCCACACTCTAATACTAGGCCTAGTGCATGAAGATTCCACGTCACCGCATTGGCATCACCCCTTCAATTGACGGGCTTTAAAGCGCGATCCATCTGAGTAGACTTAACGATGATGCCCGGTGACGCTGTGTGCTAACGAATAGACGCCGACGTCACGCCTGTATACACGCTAGTGCGACTCTCAATTCACGTTCTCGGAATCAATTTGCGTCACTGCCGACCGGCGAGTGGTCAGACCGGACCGGCCCTGTAGCATAAGCGCACTATTTCAGAAATCACTGCAAGGGAGATACCTCGTCTTTATAACCTGCTTTTCTTCTCTTCCTCTTTCTTTTTTTCCGTTTTCTTATTTTTTTTACTTTTTTTCTGCCTTTTTTCTACTATTAGGCTAAATTTAGCTACAAGGTCTGGGAATGGCTGTAAACTTTTTCAGCACAATAAAAGTACAAGTACAAGTGAGAAAAATGCGCAGTTTTGGCCTCAAATTGTACAGAAAATTATGCCCGACCGCCAAGCTATTTCTGTACAATTTTGAAGCTAAAATTGTGCATTTTTTGTCAAACTTGTGCACGGACACATCTGCATTTTTGTTGTCTAGTTTGGACTAGTAAAATGGCAATCAAACGGCGAGATGCCAAAACTGACGCATTCTACGGTTGCAAAAATCTTCAGAAATAAAACGCTGTTGGGGCGTCGTCGTCGCAAGCTTTTCGTCTTTTGTGCTTCCCCGATCGTCTCGTGAATTCGTCTCCTGTAGCAGCTGTCGTTACATAACGTTCACGTACAGTGCTACACTGCACGGCGTTCTAGCGCTAATTATCTTCCTCACCGCACACGTTCACAGAGAAACAGACAGACGACTGCAGCCGTCGTGCGTTGTGTGGTCTCGCGAGCCGTGTGGTCCCCCCACTTCTGTTGCTTCGGGAAAGTCGTTCCGACATTGCTACACAAAGCGGTGTCATACATCGGCGAAAAAAACTGAAGCAGAACGGAAGCTTACAGCTACCAGACATCTCAATACCATTGCAGTGTTACCACATGGCGAACACTAAGGACTTCATACATCTGCTATCATTCTCATAGTGGTAAAGCATCCGGGACCCAGAATGACAAAAAACCGCATGATCTCTATACCTAACTGTAACCATTTTTTGGGTCAGCTCTAGCCATTAACCACAAAACGGTCCATAAAATTGCGTCAAAATTTTGTCATATTTTTGCAGATTTAGCCGACAGACAAAGAGTTAGACAAACACAAACCGAAATACAATTTTAGACAAACACGGACCGAAGTATAATTTTATTCGTTTCGTATCGGTGAAGGTGGCGAAGCAGATGCAGAACGCCTCTGTTTTAAGTTGCAAATATTGGTTTAGGTTGTTAAGACCTAATACTTTTGATCTAATTAGTTTGCGCATCGTGCGTCGCTATGGCGCTCGCACATACTGCGATACAACAAACTCGAACAGATAAGGTTATTTGTATTTGTAGTTTTATTGTGTTGTAGGCCTATCTTATTTTCCGAACCGATCGATTTTGTATGTAATAGATTTTTATATAAAGTCACTCATGACAAATAATAAACGTTTTTCAGTAGTTATGTTACGTAATAGGATAGAAAAATTCGAACGGAAATTAATTTAATCTTGTCCGAGTTGCTTTGGATGTTTTCTGATACTCTGTGTGTTTCGATCATTTTGAAGCTTATCATTTATGTGCTACGATCATGTATGATGAATGAAGTTCAAGCCCCTTCAGCGATCGAGCTACGTTATACCCCGTTTACACGCTGAAGCAAAATGAAGCAAACTTGAAGCACACGTCGTACACGTGATGTATATTGAGTACGTTTGCTTCATGTTTGCTTCATCGTGTAAACGGGGTGTAAGTGGGCGAGTTAAGACGAGGATCGGTTGACAGCACATCGTGGACCGAAATGACCGGATCTGGCTTGAAACTAGCTGGAGCCGTGAAGACTGCCTGCGGCGGCTGATAGCTTTAAGATGTAACGCGGTATTGAACGCGAAATCGATGACGGTCGTTGCTGATTCAATGTAGCGTGCAAACATTACACGTTATGATCTTTTCTGTGGATATGAGTGACTCCGATAGGCTAGTCAAATACACTATAGCATTAGAAATCCAATGTATTTCGCTTCGGTGGCATTTTCGAATCCGATGCAGTTTTATTTCCGTTCCGATTTCTTTTATGGACTTGCAGCTGCGACGTTCATTTGCGCAAAAATTAATAGCGGTGAAATGAAACCGTTATGCGGGATTTAGGCAGCGACGATAAGATAATGCAGTGTAATTGACCTAATTC
>Ga0209671_1005843_pt1 | contig 12517 bp, 13 predicted proteins | sample WorMetHERISLAND2_2_FD_187401 | JGI IMG/M metagenome (GOLD analysis project Ga0209671, IMG submission 187401) | Marine gutless worms symbiont microbial communities from Max Planck institute for Marine Microbiology, Germany - Olavius geniculatus... | ecosystem: Host-associated > Annelida >...
GTATATTACATATGGATATGTTTCATTTTTTTATATATACCACTTTGAAACTTTAGTTTTCAGAAATGTTAATGCAGATTTATTCAGTAACTGCAGTGCTAACTGATAAACTTTTGACTAAACTCATGGTGATTGCTGAAATTTTTGAAATTCAGTAAATATTGGTTGTAATTTTGATGAAATTAATTTTGAACTGCCACTTGAGGTCATTTGAGTTAAAGGCTAAAGGTGGTGTAAGAGCTCTTTATAGGAAACCCATTTCAGAGCTACGGAGCATCACCTGCCATATGGGATCATAAGTGTTAGCTGCCACCCGACACAGGTGAATGTGGCCTGCCTTAATTTTAGCCAGATAGGCTGCTACTTGATTTGCCTAGCCCAAAGGAATGGAAGGTTGAGTTGCCCCAGGTGGCTGGTAACACACCAAGATGGTTTACCAGGCAATCATTTATCCAAGTTCTAACCCAGGCCATTGTAGAGCATTTCAGTTCATCTCTGTTGCTTTGTACATGTTCGTAGGTTTCGTGCGTTGGATCGTATGGAGGACGATCGTAAAGCAATACTTCTCAATCACCTGGGCTTCATTCAGCGAGCGTATCGTGAATGCTGTCCATTCCATGACCACTGCGTCGATGTTCTAATCGAACAAACGCTCACTGCACACAGCAAAAAGTATCTTTACCTTACTTTACCTCACCTCCGGCCTGGGCAAGCTGTTAGATTAGTTTGCCCAATGCTGAGGCTGTATCAGTTCAGCCCAATCAGGCCCATTAAGAGCCACAGCAGGGCCCGAGGAAACAATCTCACATGGCCCCCAAACATTTTCATGGGGCCCTTCTGGGGAGAAAATTTTTGATTTTTTTTTCAAAGTGGTACATTCTGGCATACTTTATATTTCTGGCCGATGGTGGAGCCCCCAAACGTTGGGGGGCTGGGGTAGCTTACCCCCTTTACCCCACCCTCTCGACGGGCCTGGGCCCAATGCATATCCTTGAATGTGTCTGAAGGCTACACTAAACAGCTATAAAGCCGTGGACGGCTGTGAAACCGAAATTGGCATCAAGTCTGAAGTTCAATTGGTACATAAGCACTGTGTAACGTATCTGTTCCAAGGAGATCTAGTTGGTTGGTTGGCTTTTTTTGCAGATTTTAGAAATTGTTCATGTTTCCGTCAAGGTGGTCGACCATAGTGGGGAGCAAAGAGTATCTTCAGTTTAACATTATTTTACAGGGTGTATCGTCTTTGTATTCGATCAAGCCTCCCAGGCCATGTCAGCTTGGCCATTTTTGTCGGCCATCGAGGAAAAATTAGAGAATTGGCCAGAGTCAAGGGAATTGTCAGCAAAAATTTTGTCACGAAAGGCTGCTTATTGTTAACTTTTTGCCGAATTATAAAAATGACTTTTTCACGTAGCTCAAAGAATTTATGTTCCAGTGATGACGTGCTGTTGTTTTGCCGTTCGTTGCAGGTTGCCACTTTGCAATCACAACTCTCAGAACCTGTTGGACATGAAGAATAATCATCTTGACATCATGGTGCTAGGTGACGAAAGTCTTGCCTCTCAGCTTGTCGCTGATATCCAGGTCTGATTGATTATAGTAGGAAATTGTGAAATGGCTCATTTAACACTTCCAAATTTTAGAAAAGTGGGCAGATTTGCTATTTCCATCTTCTTTGTTAGAATTTAGTATAATTTTACGTGGAATATGATACAATTCGATGTAGTTTAGAGTAATTTAGAGTAATAATCTATAGTTCTGTTGCATATCATTATGTTGTACTATTTTTATTTTAATGTATTGTTAATTTATAATTTTAACTTATTTTTTACTTGGTGTGCTTTTTGCGTACCGTACAGTTCACACTGTTTACCTACTTTCAGTCGTCGTCTAAAACATTTTTACTTTTTGTTTTACTAGCTCATCAAGCGTGTTTGAGGTTGTTACAGTTAACATGCTATATAACAAGTATGATCTTAATATAAAATAAGTAATACTATAGGTTATTAGTATTGTGAAGTTATTAGCTGAAATACTGCTCTGAATTTCATATTTTGATGAAATAATTATCTAAGTGGCATTCTGAAGAACTTTGTGGATTGTATTTGTGACGTATTGCCGTATGTTACTGCATATATTACGTTTTGCAGTTCTAGTCTCGTAATGTTTGTTTATTTGTTGGCACAGGGTCAGTGTATAGATGATGAATACACACTGGATGGCGAGCTGTTTACAGTTGACTGTAGGACTGCTGCTAATATGGCGCTGCTTGATAACCTGCTGTGTGCAGATGAATTCCAGCCTCATGGTTAGTTTAAGAATTTATCAATAACAATAGTAAATAATAACTTATTTTGCTGTTGGCTTTATTTTACTGCTGTTTAAAGTAAAAAAAATATTAATAATAACTATAATAATAATGCTTATAAGCTGATATAGCACCAGTAGAACTGCTGTGAACGTGGCATTGCTGGATAACCTTCTCTATGCAGTTAAGTTTCAGTCTCATGGTTCGTTTTCTACCCATCTGGTATAGCTTCTAAAGATATTAATCCAGTTAAATCCAGTTTTTGATCTGGTTGTCATTTATTGCTCAGATACTCATTTTTTTTGATATACACTGTGTTCCAGAAAAAAAACAAAGCTGTGCATTATCTATCGTATCTTTGCCAAAGTTTGACTTATTTTCAAAATTCTTTCGCTGATTTTCAAAATAAACTCAGGCGAAAATTTGCCTCAAAGCTATCACTACTAATACTAATACTAATCATATTTATATAGCGCCAATATGTGGAGGCGCTGGACGACCACACTTAAAATGTGTGGTGGGAAGTGTAATCTTGCAGTCTGTCAGTGTAAGCTGGTGTCTGGCTGAGGGATAACGAAAGGATACGGAGGGATAAGCCTTGTGCTTGGTAATGTCATTATGCATGTCACATTTGTGTCTGTGTGAAATTGCAGGCTATTTCTGTGTGTACAATTCCAAGTCAGGCCTCAGTCACATCCGACGCAGTCTGGAAAATTTGCCCGGGGAAAACCGGCTGCTGGATTTACCAGCCCGGGGAATGCCGGTCGTCATAGTATTGGGCCACAATCCCGACGTCGATGAGAGAACATTGGCTTTGCTACGCGAGGGTGGACAACTCTTAGCTGATAGGTATTAATTATATATTATTAATTATTATATTAATTATATAGTTGATCTATTTGTGTGACTTATGCCAGCCTAGTTCCGTTCCTTTCTTCTATTTTTTTTGTTTGTCTCTCTGTTTTTGTCTTTGTCTCGTTCCTGGGGCAGTTTTCTTATTCTTTCAGTTAATTACTGCCAGTTAATGTTTACTTTAGACATGCTTCTAAACTCCAGAATTAGCTAGCTAGATGTGCGCTCACTTTGTGAAGTTAGAATTCTGCTATTGGACCATGCTGATGTTACTGGAAGCACGGGCTAGTGTTCCAAGAGGAAAAGGTATTCTCATATTTTCTGTCTGTCTGCATCAGCGTGATGATTGGCTCGGCAGCCATTTATCTCTCTGTCTGTCTGTCCGTACATGTTTTGGTCTCGGAATACGTCTTATATGTTATTACTATGTAAATGTATCTCCTGTGGGTGTTGTGTTACCATGCTGGTTTTGATTACTGAAGTAATTCTGCTCTGGGCCCGGTTACTGTTTGGATTATAGCAGCATATGAGCAGTCTGGTATATAGTGGATTTTATCCAGCCAGCTAGGTCAGTTTAACCTGCTGACACTGCTTCCTGTTGTGAGTGCCAGTTAGAAGTTGGGACATAAACAGGCCTCATATCCATGGTCTGGAAGTGTGAACTGGTGTCTGGCTGAGGGTGAAAAATGGAGATCAGCGATGTTCTCTAGGCCTTGTGGCCTAGCAAAGACATCATCACTTAATGTGTACTTTGGTTATTTCGACAGGTTACAATGTCAGTCCATGGACGTACTTAGCAGTATGATGGTAAATTCATGCAGTCATTGACTACTATTACTACAACAACAACTACTGCTACCACTAACAGTACAAAAACTACTACTGCTGCTGCTGCTGCTGTATGCCTGTGCTCATGCAGGTTACAATGTCAGTTTATGGATGTACCTAACAGTATGGTGGTGAACTCATGCAGTGTTTTACTACTACTAGTACTACTAACTACTACTACTCTTGCTGTCTGCCTGTGTCCATCAAGGTTACAATGTCAGTTCGTTGACGTCCCGTCTAGTATGATGGTTAACTCGTGCAGCCGTTTTCAGTCAGATCAGATCACGCTGGCAATGCATCATCTCATTCTGATGATGAAGCAAAGACCAGCCTCTTTGTCGTTGTCATGGGCAACCGTCTCTGAAACCACCAAGCCTGATGTTAGGTTAGATCTCACTTTTCTCTTACTACAAGAGCTGTTACTTCTAGGAAATAATGGAATAAATTATTCTCACTCGGTCAAATAATGTACTATTTGATGCAGCCTTGTTTTCTGGTTTAAGTTAAAGGCTAACAGTTAAAGGTGGTGTTGTAGCTCTTAATGGAAGCCCATTCGGGAGCTATGGAGTGTCACCTGCCATAGGGGACTACACAATGTTACCTGCCACCTGACACAGGTGAACGTGTCCCACCATAACCCCAGCCGAATAGGCTGCTACTCGATTTACCTACCCCGGAGGGATGGAAGGCTGAGTTGACCTAGTTGGCTGGTTACATACTGCAATGGTTTACCTGCCCATTCAAATACTAAACCATCCCAGCGCAGAGGAACTTTGTTGATCGGATAAAATACTGTGTGTATGTCAGGGTGATGATGTGTCTAATGTGTGGTGATGACTATAACGTCAACATTCCTCTCTCTCCTCTACTCAATCATCAGTTCCACTACATCCACAAGTCTGATGATGCCATCATGTCCGTTACGCTGGAGACTTATCTTGACGAGTTCAGACGTAAGGTGAAGGTGGTCGTGACCTCATATCACAGCTCCAGTCAACTCAAGGACTTTTTGTATCATGGATATCTGCTTGTGTTCTCGGCCAAGAGGAAAGCTTCATTGGCTACTCTCAGGTAACTAGAACACACTCGTGAGAGTACATATCTCCCTCCGCCAAGTGAAGTGATTTAAACATTACTACTACTACTATAACTACATCCTACAACAAGAAAAGGGGAGGGAGAAGGAAGAGCCACTTTACTGCAGAGGGAGGGAAAAGTAACAGCCGGGGTTGCTGCTTGTGCTGTTGGTGCAAAGACGTCATTGCCATTATGAGTCATCATATACACAGAAGGAACGACGGACAGAATGGCCAATTTATTAATCTCCTCCAATGTTCGCTACGCTCACCTTAGCGGAAATTATGTTGCTGTTGCTGTTGTTTTCATTATTGTTATCATAGACGAGTTTAGAGTGGCCTAAGTAATAAATTGGCATCTTAGATTTAGCTTGCTGACTTGGAGCACCTTATGAATTTGTATATTTTTATTATATTATTATTATTATTATTGTTAATAACGGGAAAGTCTTAAGATGCTGTCTGACAGTGATGGTGCAGCCTTTTGATTCTCAGTCTCAGTGTTTTATTCTGTGCGTTGATATGATGTGGTGTATCGGTAACAATTAGGATGCTGGAGGTGGGTTTGATTCCCGTTCTGGTTGCCATCGGGTCAGGTTTTTAGCAAGTCGTTACTACTTGGATATCTGACTGTCTATGGACAGGTAAACCATCTCAGTATATAACCATTAACCAAAACCGCCAAGGTTAACTCAGCCCTTTGTCCCTCCTGTGTAGGTAAATCAAGTACCAGTCTGTCTGGCTGGGGTTCAGATGGTGCACTTTTACCTGCGTCGGGTGGCAGGTGACATTGTGTGACCCCATATGGCAGGTGATGCTCTGTAGCTTTGCGATGAGCTATCCGTACAGAGTACAGATGCTCCATAGCTCTGCAATGATTTTTCTGTAAGGAGTTATAGGAACCTTTTTAAAAACTTTTTAAATAAATGACTAGATAAAGCATCTGTCTTGTCCAGGGCATTTGCCAGTCGTCTGGCCGCAGTTCCTATGCTGATCCTGGCTGTGACAGACACTGGTGCTGGTAGTGCCAGTATGTTCTTTGACAGTGAACAGTCTCAGGCGCTGCTTACCAGGGCAAATGAGTTCGCAGATAGCTGCCATGCAAGCTTCATCACTACGTGTACTAACTTTGAGCAACAGTGTATGTATTGTGATGTTTATTGTGCTACGGTATTATTTTTCGAACAAGATAATGTTCAAATGAACACGGAGTTTGTTTAGTGCATCTCAATAGCTTACAGTGAAGTCTGGATAACTGAAATCAGTGAGCTGTGTAGAGCAAAGTGGTTATAATAGAAGGGATTAATTTCAAATCGCACAACAGCAATTTTATTGTTTATTACTATTATAACTAAGCAATCAACATTGTCAGTCACGAGGCAATTTGCGTAGCAGTAAATGGTTTTCTAGATGGCAAATTATAACTAACTAATGCATTTTGATTTAATTTTTTTCATAATTTTTTAGTGATAATCTGTGATGATAAGTGTTGTTTTGCTCACTTATTTACTTTTTTACTTAGATATTTTGTAGACTTGCCTATTCAGTTGTCATTCGTAGTGATGTCTTTTATGTGAGCTTACTTGTCGGTCGAGTCTTTTGTTTAACTATTCAGGAATTGTTGTTGTAGTGAGAATTTTTGCTTTTCTTGTCCAACCAGCAGTTTCATTGGTTTTAGTAGTTGTTGTAGTAATTGTTGTAGTAGTAGTTGTTGTTGTTGCAGCAGCAGCAGCGTCGTACACTTTGTTCTTCAAGATGTGTTTTGATCACAAATACAGCTCTGAGTTAAACCGTGGTCAGCTGATGGCCATGGTCTAATTGTTGTAGTTGTTGTTATTGTTGTTGTTGAACTTTGTTGCAGCGGCTTCATACACTTTGTTCTTCAAGGAGTGTTTCGACCACAAATACGAAACCGAGCTAGACCACAGTTGGCCGACACTTGGTGCTCAGGCTGATCCGATAAAGCCACGTCACCAGTTGGTGCATGAACGAATGAAAAACCGGCCTCCAGCCGCTTTGCCTCCCATGTCATCTACTTCTGCCAGTGGCGTCTACAGCAGTACCAGTGATAGGTACATGCTGTTGCTTTATCAAGCTTATCTAATTCATCATTGTTGTGCAAGATTGTCCGGATATGCTGCAGTACGGCTATTTTTCCGTCTGTCTTTTCATTTAGGCTTCTAACTCGTAAGGAAAAGGCATAAAACCAAAAATTACCCACACTTGCGATTATTCACTACTGTGAATGACTTGATGTGTGTATAAACTACGGGTGCACCAATAATTGGCCAATAATTGGTATTGGTTGCTTGTTGGTCGTTTTGCCAATAATCGCTATTGGCTGATAAGTACGTCGGTATCAGCCAGTTGTTGTTCACACATCTGGTAAGCGTAAGTTTTTACCGTTTTCTTATGTTGCATCATTCTCTTTCATCTGTAACACTTTTCTGCATGACGCAATAACTTTTGAATGGTGAGTCTGATTTTGATGAAATTTTGTATTTCACAGTAAACAGTAACACCTTCGATAATTATATGTGTGCAAACTCGGCAAAATTGCTGGAAGGAGTGTTTAGTTGGGCACTAATATTTGATCGGAGCTCAAATTAAAGTAAGTAGCATAAACTATATAACAGTAATAATATGATGATGATGATGAAGATGATGACTGATTGTTTGGTTGGTTGGTTTGCAGCAGTGAGGAATCGGAGTACCTGACCAATGATGAGTTGGCGGACGGTGAAGTGATTGGTCGACAGCGACACAACTCTCAACCAATGATATTGCTCGGTTGTGACACGGGCGGCCATGCCGGTGGAGATGTGTCGTGTGATGAGCTGTACAGTGAGATCAACGCGCAGGACACTGAACGGCTGCTGAAGACTCACACCAACTCAAAGACACGTCGTTCCAATGCAGCAAACAGTGAGTCATCTTCCTGTTGTTGTTGATTTTATTGTCGTGACGAGCCTGTCGGCAGTGCTTTTATAGGGGGTGAGGGTAGGCAGCAGCGTCGTTTATTAAAAAAAAGTAAGTAAGCAGAAAGTGGCATTTTTCTGACAGACATAGACAGTGCAAATTTTCAACAGAATTCTAACAGATGGTTGCACGATTATGGGTGTTTAAACTTCCAATTTTGCCATAAAATTTTATAAAATATGGTTTTTTCCCATATTTTGCATTTTTGGACCAAAATTTGGGGATGGAAATTCTCGGAGAAGTAGGAGATTTTTGCGACAAGTTTCTGACAGCCAGAATTTTAGGATGGCAGTTGCCTGAGCTGGCCTCTCTGCCACGTCGCCACTTAGGGTGGGGGGGCACAGATGCCTTGAAGAGATTAGCATTTCCACCATGTTTTCACTGTGCTGCAGTTTGAATTTGGTAAAAGACCAGTAACTTTTCAGTTTCTTCCTTTATGCTGCCACAATATGGACACGTTGGAGACGTGTTCATGTCTTATTTGGATGGTTGCTTTTGTTGCGTGTCATTTTTTATGATTACCGATGACAACTTGTCTGGAAAACCTTATAACTTTGCAGCTGGCATTGACATGTCAAGGAATTGGCTAGAAGTTTGGGGATAGGGAGGGAGAATTGGGGCATTATTGGGGAAAAGTGTCAGGAAAATTGTTAACGTGAGTCTCGATCTGATTTGCTGAGGATTTGTTCTTCTGGAAATAGCTATTATTGACATTTTTAAATACAGTTTTAAAACCATATTTTTGTGGCACTTTTTAAGTGTTGATTTCCCAGTGATTGTAATGCTCTTAAGGTTAATGACAACCTATAAGACCTCTTTCGACCTTATAGTCAGTTGTGAAGCACACTGGGCCCTTGTTGTGGTCTCAGTGCTGGAAGGTTGTTCACAGCCTTTCTTCGCGCTGCAAGTAAAGGTAAAGGTAAAGGTAAGGTAAGGCAATGCAGTTCTTATCATGTTGTAGTTCGTGCACCAAAAACTGAGTTCACAGTCGACAGCAAGTGTCACTCTAGCTGCGTTTTGGCAGATTGGTGAATGAACTATTTCAGATCTGTGTCAAAAATCATTTCCCGATGCACACAATTATGTCGTGTCGTCGTCCGGATATATCTGCGATGAATCGGCGACAGATGAGACGGATAGTTCAGAGTCCAAGGATTCCCCTTGCAGAGTCACAATGACAACATCGCACGATGTTCTTGTGCCGGTACCACACTATCAGTTCCGCAAGTCCAACAGTATGAAGCTAGCATTGAGGGAAGCAGACGAAGAAGGTTTGCCATGTGTGGAGCATTAGCATGTCGTGGGCTTGAGCCGTTGTCAATCTTCTGCTTGATCATTGATGTGTTACGTTTCTACGTTTTCGTCACGTGCACTGCAGTAGCAAGGTCGTTTGGCCACGATTTTGATCCAGTTCTGCATTATGTTTCTTCTTTATTTATGTCTTTCTTTATTTGTGTTTTTTCATTTATTTATTATTTCAGCGTTAAATTGTGAGTTATCAGTTCACTTACTTGTAGCGTTCGTTGATTTTTATTTGTCGGTTTTTCCTATTGGTGTATTATATAGTTAAATGCTTCAGATTCAACTGTTGTCATTATTTAAACCTAGTTTATGTTTTGAGATCTCTCGTTGCATTTTGACACATCTGGTGTTTACATGCTAACATTCTAATCAGATAATACAGAGCAGGCTCATTATCTTACTGAGTTGCTACAACTAGTGGGTCAGCTAAAGGCATTAGCTCGGCTGGGTGTAGATTATCAGCAAAGCATGTCAGAATACTATGTGGTCTTTATGTGACTATTTTGTAGACCATTTTACATGCCTTGCCTGCTGTTTGTCCATTCGGTATGGGCTTTTAACTGCAAGACGAATATGTGCTGCCTGCTAGTTTTCAGTTTAGTAACTCAAAGTCACCTGACCTCAGAAAGTCTTTGTGGAAATGTTGCATATCCTGCATTCATGTTAGCTTATCAGGCGTGTTGGACGTCTCCAGCACCAACTGCAAACTAGGCCTAACCATTGTTGGCTTCGTTGATAATATGATGTTTTTCGACATGCTGTTGATTGATGCGTTTGGGAGGCAGACCCTATTCCGACAGATGCTATTCCAACAAATCCTATTCCAACTGAAATTCACGTCGACAGACATGTTATTATGCTTTACACTCACATTCACCAGGGGGTGACAATTTTGTGTGTAATATAGTATGTTTTTGCACTTTATATTAAAATTATGCTTTTCGCTTACATTATGGTTAGGGTTAAGGTTACGGTTCGGGTTAGGGGTAGCATTTTTCAAACATTAATGTCACAATAAGGCACACCACAAATTAGCATACAATACAGGTAATAAGTTTGATGGTGGTGGATGTAACTACAAAACTTGCTGACGGCCGCCCACGTCGGTCTACTCGGTCGATCTAAGGTGCTGGTTGGTCGACTGGCGATCAGTGAAGCTACGGCTGAGGTCATCAGTCGCTCGGCTGTCGCTACTCCGACAGCAGAGACATGGTGGCTGGTCGAATAGCAACTGTCGGAATTGTGTACTGTACCCAATGTGTTTGACACAGGTTCAGCTGTTGGCAAGGTAACATCATCCAGTGCTGGCAAGACTGTGTTTGCTAAGGTATGCTTTGCCATTCGTCCCTTAGTAAATGAACGAGGGCTACAGAAGTTAGCGATTGATTAATCAGTTATTTTATAGAAAAATTAATGTGTTCCATTAAAATTTGGAATTTTTGTAATCTAATATTATTTTGCATAGGACGTCAAGACTTGCAGTTTTGTGATAGTGTTAGTTTAACCGTTTGCACTTTGTCAGTTTTGTCAGTTTGCGTGCTGCTTCATCGTCATCACTTTTGCTTTAGTTTCCGAAAGACAACAGCAACCAGTAGCTGAATTCTGCAGTTTTCACTTTTTTTCATTGACTACAAAAATTCAACAAAATCATTGGATTAATTTTAATTATTGTTTGCAGAGATTAATCTGTAAAAATCTAATCATTATCAGCCTTAAAATAAACTAGTAATATGTTGAAACCATGCCACTAATTAGTATCATTGATTAGTAACATCTCTGCACGGTCTAATCTACAAACACGGCAAAGTCGGGGAAATGTCAGCGACCGACAGTATATGCTGATGTCATCTGAGTGCTTGTTTTTGTTAGGTTTATTTTTAGCTATACCACCATACTAGTAGCAGATGGTTTTGTTAGTGATATTTCATGTCCTCCCATTTTACCTAATCCTGTTTTGCTTATTTTCATTTTGCCTAATGCCATAGTTACTTTCATCATCTTCATCATCATCAGTGAATATCTGGAAGCAGGCCAAAGGCCTCTATTTCCATCCGAAGTAGATAACATTAACACGAATATCAACAAAAAAAATAAACTAATAATGTTTTTTACACTGACGTCCGGTACTAGATGATGGATTTGTAATCATAATACAAACTAAAACCACTCCGGAGCAAACCTGTGGTGAGGTTTAGAGTTAGGGATAGGGTTAGGGGTTTGAGGTCAGGGTTAGGGTCAGGTTTAGAGTTAGGAATTAGGTGAAATAAGATTAGGTGCAACAGGATTAGGCAAAATGGGGGTGTTGCGATTATTTGTGGCACCACATTGTGTTGCACTGCTACCTTTTATTCCTACAGTGCATATTACTAGTTGTGCATTACATGAGGCTCGTGCTGCAATATCAGGGAATTTCACATTGCCTGAGACTCGCTGGTCTCAATTTAATGGAGAACAGACTTCCGATAGCTGAATATTTTGGTTTACCGTGTGCAGCCGGTACACACTGATGTCGGTAAATACGTTGGGTCTGGTCCGCATTCTCCACCAGTTTTCTACACGCCCGCTGAACACGTCGAGGTGTTTGGAGACTATGCAGAAGTCAAGGTATGATGCTGGATGAGGGGTGAAGGGGGACAGTTGCCACTGTAAATTTTTTTACGCTATCAAAAAATTGTCGTAAAGTTTTTTCTTGTCTAAAATTTTTGGCCGAAATGTGCAAGATTCGGGGCTGAAATATCTCTATTTTGGGGAAATTTAGGGGCAGAATTGAAATTTTGAATGCTCTTAATCTTTTCCGTCTGTTGTTTTGTCAGAATTTTGTCGGAAATTTGCAGTGTCTGTCGGAAATTGCAATTTTTTCCCTGCCTACTTTGTCAGCCTTTGATGCCGCCGATGCTACATATTGCTTGTCTAATCATCATTGTCATAATGATCGGCTCAGTTATTTCTTGGTACCACTGACAAGTGGCTTACCATAAAACTGCTAATAAAAGCCCTCAGCTTCTTTTAAAACATTAGTCTCTGACCCCCGGCTTGTGTTCAAAATCCGGCTACTACACTGTGTTTCAAAAAAACGGGCACCCTTTTTCTTTCTTTGATAGGTCAGTCAAGTGGTGACCAATTTACATGAAATTTTTACCAGTTGTAGCTGAAGAAATACTTATTCAAAATG
>Ga0209671_1005844_pt1 | contig 12515 bp, 9 predicted proteins | sample WorMetHERISLAND2_2_FD_187401 | JGI IMG/M metagenome (GOLD analysis project Ga0209671, IMG submission 187401) | Marine gutless worms symbiont microbial communities from Max Planck institute for Marine Microbiology, Germany - Olavius geniculatus... | ecosystem: Host-associated > Annelida >...
AATTTTTAGGCTCCCTCGGGAACGGAGTACCGAAGGTAAAAATAATAATAATAATAATAAGAGAACATTTATATAGCGCACTATCATTTCGAAGAAATCTCTAGTGCGCTTGGCGGTCGAGTATGAATACTGCAAGTTCATAGTGTCCGCTAAAAACAAACGAAACTGCGACAGGTCCGGTAATGTCAGTACTTATGCAAACTGTAATGTCAATGTCAGTTGTATGCTAGCTAGAGAAAGCAGAACTGAACACAGCTAGCCGACATGACGTACCAAACTTGTAACCTCATTACGGGAAGTTGGTAATATGAGTTTTAGTTTAGTTTTTTAACGAATAAGTGGAAGCAATAGTTATAAATCATTAGGAAGTTGATTGATTTCTTTACATTCAATAAATTTTACATCATGATCATACAACGACGTGTCTTTACTCTGCAGGCTGTTACGGGTGTCGTACGGGTTGGTCGGAGTGTTTCAAGCGATCAGCGGTTTCCTGGTCTACTTTGTCATCATGGCTGATCACGGATTCCTGCCAACGAGACTGCTGTTCTTGCGCAATGAGTGGGAGTCGAAAGGCATCAACGATCTACAAGATTCCTACGGCCAGGAATGGGTCAGTAACTTGGCGTAGACGACACATATTTTGGTTTTGTATCAAGCGAATGTCCAGTGTGGATAGCCTACTTACTGCAGTCTCAATTCAATTCTCACAACTGTAACAAATTAACAGATCTCATATTAACAAACCTCTTTAAATCAAATAAAAGCCAAAGTCATCTGCCCCCATGTAAGTTTGGCAGTGACTTACTGGTAGTAGTTTGTAAATTTTAGTAACGTACCATACCCTCTTAAAATAAGGACTGACGGCGGCCATTCTCGGGTCCGCGAACTTGGGTCCTTTGGTATTTTTAGTTTTTATTTACTATAACTTTGTTAAATGTTGTCCGTTTGCTACAAAATTTTGTACACATAGTGTCACAGACAAAGTGAACAAATGCTGCAAATTTGGTTACTGTAACGTATTTTCCGGTATGTGCATATATTGTGGCTAAACCGTATACAGTTTTTACAGTTTTTTTACTATAACTTTGTCGAACGTGGTCCGTTTGCTACAAAATGTTGTACACATAATGCCACAGACAAACAACATGAAGAAATGCTGCAAATTTGGTTACTGTATGATTTTTACTTTCTCGTGTGTGCACATATTGTGGCTAAACCGTACGTACGGCTTAGCCACAATATAATTACGCGCACACACGAGAAGGTAGATATCATACAGTCACCAAATTTGCAGCATTTTTTTCAAACCGTCTGTAGCAAACGGACTACATTTGACAAAGTTACAGTAAAAAAACTAAAAATACTCATGGACCCAAGTTCGCGGACCCGATATGGCCGCCGTCAGTCCTAATTTTAATAGGTCTATCGTCTATGTAACGTACGTTTCGGTTTAATTAGGCCGCCCCGCGGCCCTTACGTAGCCGTATATTTTGCTGGCGTGTTTTATTGTCCACTGTGCAGGCGTACTCGCAGAGGAAAACGCTGGAATACACGTGCCACACGGGCTTCTTCTGTTCAATTGTCGTCATTCAGTGGGTCAATCTGCTCATCTGCAAGAGTCGACATTCACTTCTGTTCCTCGATGTCAGCAGGTAGTTGCGAGATTTATTTGCTGGTGCTAAACTACTGTATTTATTGAGTTCTTATCGGCATAAAAAGGGACTGTCAAGTGTGCTGTGTTACTATTTAGGCCTCGTTTATTATGCGACCGTCACAATAGGCCGCATTACAGATTTTGTACGTCCGTCTGTCTGTACCATAACTGGAAAACAAAAAGGCTTGGCTTAGAAACCATAATTGGTATAAATGTTCCGCAAGACAAGAGTAGGGACTATCTGGTGTGCCTGCAGTTTTTAGCTATAAAGTTTAAGGTTAGAATGCCATGACTAGGCCTATTAAGGACAGAAAAGGTCCCCCACTCATCATCAAAGTTTTGAACAGCAAACACCAGTAGACCCTAGGCCTAACCAAAGCAGATGAATTTTAAGGCAATTTTTTTTGTGCTTCCGTTTAATTTTCTCTTTTGAAGTGCACGCTGCAGTTTTTATTTTAGTACATTTTATTTTTCTAACTTTAAACTTGCCTTAATAGTGATATTAAAACAGCGTTACAGAATTAGTATATACGCTTACTGATGTTTGGCTATTAACGACTGACCTGTAAACCCGACAGGATACGGGATTAGAAGTCCCCATGCAATTCTCACAAGACTTAATGCCAAATCCTTGATCCCCAGATCAGACATTATAATCCGTGAATCAGATTTACTTTTGGTAACATTGTTCTGTTATCGTGTGTTTTAGCAATTACTTTGCGGTCTTTGCTTTATTCTTCATGACTGGCCTGGCTATTTGTCTTTCATACATTCCGATTTTCGTCGTGCTTAAACTCTATCCATTGATGTAAGTTCGATTCAGACTGTATTTTATCAATATCAGAGTAGGCCTATTTATTTGTATGTTATTGCAGTCAAGCTGTTTTGTTGTCGGTGCTAATCTAAGCCTCAGAACAATAATAATATTGTAAAACAGCTACATGTATTTCACATTCAAGTATCATGCTGTATACTGCATCTACTGCTGTCAGCTGATATAGGCCCCGCTGTCTGACCATAGTGAGCATGTAACAGATAACTGCATAAAGCAAGTACGACACTGTAATAATGGTTTGTCACGTTCGTGTGTAGTGTTAGGCCTAACGTAACTAATTTACCAGTTTATTTTTTTCCCAAGATGCACTACAATGTTTAGTGAAAACCCAGCAGTTGGGCATGATAAAATGGCGTAAACACTACGGACGGACGGACAACGCATGAAAATTGAAAACAGCCCCACCAGCACTGCCTAACAGTGGAAGAGGCATAAAAATGTAAACGAGTTTTGTTTTAACGTAATGTTTTTACAGTCTGCAATTACAGGAAATGCTTTCCTTTCTTGCCCGAAGACAAAACATGCAGTGTATTTTCTCAAAGAAGTTAATCACAATTTGGCTATGAAAGTTGCATTAGTGTTTCAGTTTGTCATAATAGTTAGCCTAAGGTCTAATAGGCCTACTAATGTGAACCATTCTGTCTGATGAAAATTAGTAACTGATTGATAATTAACCTTATCTAATTTGCTATCAGCTTTAACTTCTAATCGTTCTTGACCATAATAATATTATGCTTGACATTGCTTGACAGAGTTCAATGCATATTGCATTTTGTAGTTCTATCTGTAGCAAAATTAACAAATGCAGATGCGCTGTGGTGTGCTAGGTACTACTGGTGGCTTGTTGCGTATCCATTTACGTTCATACTATTTGTGCATGAAGAAATTCGCAAGTACTTGGTGTTTCGACAACCTAACGGCTGGTTTGCACAGAATACAGTGTCTATATGAGACGACTATTTTGGACTCGATGCTTGCGTCCATTGCAGTTTTGTACAATTCCGCCTCTAAATTAATTCTAGCAGAATTTCTGTGCATGATATACAGTGTACATGTATTTGTTATCGTTGCTACACCACGGATGCCAAGATAAATTTTGGGCGATGGCAAAATTAACGAATACTGCGAACTCAGATCATGACACTGTGATAATTAAAATGTATATAAGCCTGTGAACAGGACCATCATTCCTCTATCACCAGCCCTGTATCTCATGTACATGTACCATAGAGGCTGGAAAGTACCAACTTTGGGAACAGTAAGACCAGCAGCATATCTATTTCGGTTCCTTAACTTCTGGAAACAACTGCTATAAAAACCATGTACAGTGTACTTAAAATCCGAAATTTATTTTCAAAAACATTTTGTACTGCAAAAGCGTTCTCAGCATATAAACAAGAAATTTGAGCTAATGCTCACGAGATGCACGAAAGCCTATAGCAGTTCTGGCTCAGTAGTTAAGCTAAAAATTGGGGTGTTCTCGCTAAGTTAATATACAAATACCAAATTCTCTATTTGGATCGCATAACAATAGTTGCGTGGCGCCACCTTGTCGCAGCCCAAAATCACCAAAAAATCCATAAAACCCCCTATTTTGGCGTTCAAAGTCATTCAAGGTCATTGAATTCGGCGCCAATCGAGAGCCAGTGTACGACTTCCTATTAGTGATTAATAGTAACCTAGGCCCTATCTCGCGCCATTACTTAGATACAGCGAGTTATTGGCCAAAAATCGCAAATTTTGCCAACCCCCTCTCATTTGGCGCTCTCGTTCGGGGTGACCCCCTTCGAGTTTATGGAAAAGCTTTATGGTTCCTGAAACTAGAGTCTTCCAGGCAGCCGACGGTGAAGATTTGGTGATCCTAGTTTGCACCATTTTTGACTGATCCACCCGTGTGACGGACGGACAGACAGAACTGCGATGGCTAAGACGCGCTGAAACCAGTAGCTGCTTTTGCGCGTAAAAAGCGTTTAAATACCAGACACAACAGAGGTACTTGCAGCACTACCGTTCGTTACTGGCTGGATTAAGGGGGGTAGAGAAAAAGTAAAGGCGAGAGTGAAGGGGATAAAGAAAGGCATAGTTCTGAAAACGTAAAGAAAAAAATAATAAGCATTTATAAACGTGATAAAAAAATGTTACCCTCATTTCACTTGATGTGACATATTGAGTGACATTAACTAAAATTACTAAATATTAGCAATTGGTTGTTATGATGCTTTCTGAATACAAAATACTCAACTATTTTCATTAGCAGCACTTTGATTTTGGTCAGAAATAATTTCATTTACCTTTACTGTCACACTGACTTTTCAACCTTTTTTGAATATAAAAAAAACATTGGAAATGGAATATTTTAAGCCTGTTTGTAAATGTGTTTTTTTTTATTAAAAAAAGTAAAAACGTTTGCAAACGATTATTACAACTATGAAGGAAAACAACAGAGGAAAATGAGAAAAAGGAAAGGGGAGAGAATTGTCTAATGACTGCAATCCCAGGATTGATTTCTCAATCCCAGGATCCGGGATTAATAGGGTTACAGACTAGTCATTACTTAGTATTACTACAATAGCCCTACTGGACTTATTTCATGCACACAATGCAGCAGGCCCATACCTATAGGGATATCAAACTGTAGGCAGTGACTGTGACTGTCAAAACGCAACCTACAGTGCAGAGCAAGCACTCTTTCCATGTACGAATAATTTCCACGAGACGGCTAAAATCACTAATTTATCATCAAACACTCGAAAAGTACTATTTTATTGCATTTTTTGTAATCCCAAAATCCTGGTATTGGCTAAAAACGAGATCCTGGGATTCGGGATTGCAATCCCTAGAAATGACCCCCCTGTCCAACTTTCACGGTGTGGTTGTGCCTGAGTGTATCTCTACTCGTAGTCTACAGGGTGATTTTTCATTGTCATTCATCAATAAATCATTGTATTAGACACACATAACACATATACACTTCTGTCAACTAGCATTCAATATGCGTATGTCACACAACAGAAAGTTAGTGTGGATATGATACAGTAATACAAACATATGTGTGCACTTATGCATCAATTAGAAGCAACTTTTAGTGATGTTATGTATCAAAACCTTAAGCTTTCAGAGTATTGTTGTTTGTTACCTTACCTTAGTGCTCTAAACTCAAAAGCATTAAAACCTAACACTTCTGCACTATAAAAATTACCAAGGCATAAAACTAGTGCTTATGGTTGCAGTCGGAATAAACTAGGGATTGGGGTAAATGTGGTGGCAACAAATTTATTATTTCTTATATCATGATGTGTAATGTAGTATTACCCAACAACTCATAAAAAAATAAACTGACACACTAAACAGCACTCATGAGAACTTGGGAAAGTTACTGCAACATCTCAGACTAGATGCAAATAGTATATTTCAGTAAAACTTCGAAAAGCATACCAAAAATATTTTTGAAGGTCCAGTAAAAATGTTAAGGATGCAGTTTTTTCTAGGGATAAACAGAAACCGTAAGCACAAGTTTTTTAAGGCCCAACAGCATTTACGAATATTGTAACTTGCAACAGTCGTATCACTCTGAGCAACATGCAATCTGTAAAACTAGAGATATAAATCACCACAGTTCCCAGTACAAACATATTATGCAACCATCCACCTAGAACTATGCAAACCTCATGCTTAGGGGCTGCTATCCCTATACCTGGTTGGCACAGCTTGCACCCATTAAAAAATAAGGGGTGGGAAGATTTGTGTATGCAAAATTGCTATCACCAGAAGCGCTGTTTTTAGGTCAAAATGCACCACAAAACACATGCCATCCACGCTATGCCCACACCCGCTGGGGAATCTTACAGTACTCCCATAGTGTGGAGCCCTGGGAAGGAGAGGAGGAAAATGAAACACAAAGGGCAAGAGAAAATAAGGGAAAGACAGTATAGCAAATGGGAATAAAGGAGAGGAAAGGGAAATGAGGAAAAATGGGACAGGAAAAGGGGGAGAAAATAAAACTAGAGGGGGAACTTGAGCCTCATTTTGATTATAGATTTCGGGGATATAAACCCTGCTGATGCTACACCTTTAGCCGTTACAGAACAGACAGACAAACATAGGCAACGCCTGTAGTGGCCCGATGGGATGGTTGCACAATAACTGCAGACAATTAATAAAAGCAACACTATCTAAAACCACACATCATCAATACAAACATAAAAACTGGTTTAAAATGCAGTATATATTTGTTCACACGATAATCAAAGTGGCCACACGTACTTGAAAAACGTGTCCATTTTTGTCCTGGACCTGGAGAATCCTTGAAAACCGAATAGGGCCTTAAAAGTTTTGCAATTTAAGGGCAGAGGGTCTTAAAAGTCCTCGAATCCAGTAGTTCATAATTGTCACTACCATGATCTGAAAATTTTCAGATCAAGCAGAGAAACTGTAGCAACTAACACTTGTGGCAAAAGCAGATGGTATGTAATAAACAGCAAGACAGAAAGCACGGCAGCGGAAAAACAGAAGGTTCAGCATATAGACAATAAGCTGATGGCACTGAAAAACTGTCAAATGTCACATTTGCGCAAATATATGTAGATATTTAAAGTTCTGTTCACAGGACAAGGACAATGTTCATTGTGCAATAGTTTAAAAATACCAGATTCTACTGAACCAAGACTTGCTGTGTTACTGCAATTATTAATAGTAATTCTATGTTGTCAACAGTTTTTATATGATGCCAGAAACATTAAATATGCTAACATCACACGGTAAAACATCACTGGAATAGGTCTGGAAGAAACGGCACTCAAAAGTCCTTGAATTTTCCCCCCAAAACTGGCCACCATGTATACGTAATATGCCCTTTCTCTTTACTTCAATGTGCAATGTCATCTCTGATGCAGCTGTTGTTGTAATTGAATACTTTCTGTCCTGCAGATGATCAACCATCACATGTTCCCTTGTCGTACGACGCCTGCAGCAGCAGCTGCTGTTGCTGTCTCCTTGACACGAGTTGATCCGATGAATCCAAGGCGCGAAGCTTGTCGACGTGGGCCGACTGCTTGCGTTGGATGATGTTGCGCGGCGTACTTGCATCGCGTGGTGGTGCTGCAAAGTTACGAGGCGCCAGCGGTGATCTCTTACTAGCTGAAGTTGATCCAAACAGCTTGTTGCTGGTGGGGCTAACTGCATAGGACACGGACTGATTGCTGCTCGACGATTTATCACCAGCAGTGGCCGCAGTGGCTGTATCACTCACCGCTGTCACAACAGTAAACTCTACTATGTACAAAGCATTTTACACATTATGTGAACCGGAAAAATATGTGATGACAGTGAGTATAGAGCATATGCATTTTTTTAAATAGATATACTGTATGCTCAAACTGCTCATTGTTAAATAACATGCTTTACAGAATTATTTTTAAACTACAGATAATAAGGCAAACACGCTGTTTTCATGGGACATGATAAAGCTAAAAGGCATTCAGTTTTACCCCCTGACCATCACTCTGCAGCTGCACCTAGACTCCATTGGGAGCACTGCCCAGAAATCTGTGTTAGGCTACTTAAGAATTATTTTCCAAATTAAAATAACACTGGTTTCCACTGTGTCAGCATCCAGTAGAAGTTTACATCTCGTGTCATCTGCAAATGACCTTTGGTTATCGATGTATGCTGCTGTAGCTAAGATTTTCTGTGTGTGTGCAAAAACAGAGAATAAGGCATATTCGCCATTTCCATGGGAAGTCAAAAGCTAAAAATCTCTCTCAGCTTCAGAGGGTCCGCTGCCAAATGCCTATTGCTCACAGCTTCATGCACCACAGGCAACTGGCACAGTCAACATCTACATAGCCCTGTGTTACGTATAGTAAGCCTATAATACTCATTCTTCTCAAATACAAATTAATGTCATCAATTATGTTACATAAGAATTTTTCTTTTTCTAACTTACATCACATACCATTCAGTTGTTATGAGCTACCCATTCTTCACAAAGTTACATTTTTTAGCCAACAATAGCATGCATCATATGTGGTTTATTATAAGCAAAACAGATAGTGGGAAAAACATACCTTCTGATTTTGGAGAGTCTGCAGATGCTGATATATCGCATCCATATATTGCATTTACATCCAAGGAAATTTCTGAATTATCAAGATCCATGTGTGGAATGGGACTCTGATCTGATGGCTTGGTGTCCACACATTCTGATTTCGGCAAATCATCCACTGGGGCATCATCTAGACAACAGAAACAACATAGGATGTACTTTCGCAAGCTATACTGAACAGTAAACAGAATTAACAGAATAATTACAAGCCACTTAAAGATCAACTAGACAGCTGAAACATACAAACAAAAATATGAAATCAAACACACAGTAAAACGCACAAGTTCCATCTAACTTGCCCATTTTTCTGGAGTTACTCTACAGGGTGGGACAAAAAACCGGAACTGTTTGAGCATTAATAACTCAGCGATGGTTAGTGGTAAAAAGACAAATGCTGTAAAGAATAAAAAAATGCATAGTGAAGCATTTAAATATTCTTTGCCTAATTTGCATAAATATTCGTCACCCCCAAAATTCTGCCAAATTTGACTAACACATGGATTTAACATGGATATTTGAGCTTTTATAACTTAGCGATGTTTATTGATGGAAAGAAGAAGTGTACATCTTGCATGTTTCAGCATTTAAATATTTTTTGCCTATTTACACAAATCTTAATGTGTTCAGGATCAGCTGAGTCCAGCATTCGATTAGCACACGTTTAAGCTGGTCAGTTATTGAAATTTTGTGACCTTGCCATCTGTTGCAATGCCCCCACACTGAATAATTCACAGAATTTAAATCTGGACTTTGGCAGTGAGTTTTTGAGTTCAATGAACTCGGGCACATGGGAGTGCAAGCAAATGCCTAATTTCAGGGGTAATGAAGATTTACGCAAATTAGGCAAAGAATATTTAAATGATTTGCTATGCAAGTTGGGCCCTTTTTGTCTACAACATTCTAAAACTTTTGACATATCACAGGCCTTTCTATAGGTAACCATCAGTAAGTTATCAACACTTAAACAAGTCTGGTTTTTTTGGCCTACCCTGTAGTTTAGGCAAATGTTACCACTAGTTAACTACTGAGAACAGGGCTCCCGTTAGTGTTCCATAGTCTGGCATACATACGTTGGGGGTGTCAAATTTTGACGTATGGTTACGCCTTGGCAAAAAAATTTTGGCGTAACAGTAATTATGCCAAAACGCATATTTCTGGCCATAATCCGCCGTATGCACTATGCAGGCCACACCTGTTCATTTAAATGCGCTTCAAATACAGGCCTATAGGCTATGTATAGGCCCTAGAACACCAAAAAATCATAAGAAAACTATTTTTGCATGCACCTTTACAGAAACATGGGAACAGTTTAATTCACGCAATACTATAATAAGCACAACCGGTTAGGCATAAGCAGACTGTCTCAAGCCTGGTACATCGTCGACATCGACTGACTGAATAAATATGGCGTACGAAAAACTATGAATCGCCCAGCAGGCACAACGTTCAGTCCACACATTGCTTCAGTTCAGTCTCTGGTGCGCTCTCTTCATGCATGACGTCATTAAATGGCGTATCAATTGTTGTTTTTTTACTATATGATAACGTCAATAGTGAGAGCTCTGACGCTCACGCTTTACCACTTTGAATTTCATTAGACTGCACGAATAAGTCTAGATGACTACGTGAATGAATGACAGCAATTGACTAAGAAAACGGAGCAGAGGTGAGCTTGGGGCATCATTAACTCATAAATTAGCCAACTGTCGCAAGGCGATGCAGGAGTGATGACGGTACCTGACATGACTTGACAGCGAAGCTATACAGGCACATCAGCGGCAGCAGCCGTGATCACACCCCGCACCGTGACAAAGGAAATGACTTGACAGACTTGGCTGTCTGTCAAGACAGGAGACTCCGTGACATGAGATCGGTGGCTGCGATAATTAATGACACGTCCTGGACTCAGGCCTGGGATTAACCAAGGTGCATGTCGAGATGTCGTGTTGTAAGCCCACACTGCAGCGCATAGACTTAATGATTTGTTAATAGTGTCAGGATTCTACGGGGCATCACAACAGCGCAGTTCTCTCATAGACTGCGTTACCTGAGTTATCTGTGTACTGTTTGAGCCGTGATGCCAGGGCATTATTTTTCGATGTACGCTGACGACAGGCTTCAAAATTTTGGCGTATCCTTACGTCTGGGGGTCTAGATTTTTGGCGTATTCCCTGATTTTTTAGTGTCATATATGCCGATATGCCAACTAACGGGAGCCCTGACTGAGAACTGTGTGGCAGTACTTTTAAAGGTGCACTTCCTATCATCAACCAACACTAGTGTTACATCAGTGAAAAATAAGAAACATCAACAACTTGATACCAACCTCACCCAGTAACTCAGATATTCTGATTAGCTGGAATGCATGTGGTTTTTATCACTAAACATTTCCATACGACCGTACATGGTAAGTGGCAGCTGAACACAACCTTTGGCTGTCCATTATATTTTACTGTTGTACTGATATGTCTAGCGTCTGCTGTGCTTTATTGCACGCAGCAAAATGTTTAAATATCACTGACCAGACTGTGTTGGTAAGCAGATGATCGGAGTTCTGACAATTCCCATGGATGGTGACCGTGGATCTGCGACCATGTCCGGTTGTGGTGGGACAGTAATTGGTGTGCGGTCAATGCTGTCACTCGGTGACCGAGGGTCGAGATGGCGCGGCAAAAAATGTCTTTCTGCTCCAGCTGCTGCAACTGGTGTTAGAGAAGAGAATGCAGACTGAGCATCAGCATCTAGCAGCCGTACTTCATGCTTACCAATGAAACCACCCATCTCAACTGATCTCTCAAATGTGTCTACGACATTTAACAAACAAATCTTTGCACACTGAAAACAGTGTCAGTTATATCTGACATTTGCCAATCCCCTGAGATGAGTGGTAAAAGACGATGGGTTATAGTGATGGCCGAATGATGAGCCATTACGAGCAGTCACCTATCCCCACACTAGATGACAAGCTGGCTGTAGCTACCCATCATCTTTTAGACCAACCCAAAGGAAACAGCATGGGAGACCAAATCTCCCATATAATGCTAGACCGATCGGACAAATCAAGAGGCTCTGTAAATCAAACCTAAATTATGTCTTCTGACAAGTTATTTTTACAACCAATGGATCAGCAGCTTGAATGCTCCATTGCCTCTCCTTCCTCATACTTCCAGGCATTGGGCTAAGGACATTGACAATGCTAACTTATGCATGCGAACTTGTGAAGCTGACAAGGCAGGCAAGGGTGGCGATGGCAAAACAGCTGACATTATGGTGGGTGCAGTGGCCAAGATGCCAACAGCAGTTTACCTAATCACAAGTGAGGGCAGTTAAACCAATTTTGGGCATCTTCTTTGCCCGGGTTTGTGTGCCTTGCCAGCCCCGCATGCAGTTTAGCACTGTCGTACTAATAGTTTATAGTTTTACTTAGAGGTCATAATATGAAGCTTTTTCAGTCCATGTCCAAACTTCAATTCAGAAAAAAAACTTTATTCAGTCAAAAAAGTTGACGCGGAGTGGAACAGTCTGCATTGTAGAAACACTATATGTAAACTACTTCAAGTTGCAACTTGACCATACAGAAAAGAGAGAGACATGTACGTTTAAAGCTTCCAACCAAGTCCATCATAATCAAGGTCAAATTCAAGTCACTGTCGGTAAGCGTGAGCCGCGTACACACTGTGTAATTCACTGAGTCAGTGCCAGTCATATAAAGGTTAAAGGTCGCATATAGCTCCTAATGAGCGAACCCATCTCAGAGCTACGGAGCGTCACTTGTCATATGGGATCACACAGTTTTACCTGCCACCCGACAGAGGTGAACGCGCCCCGCCTTAACCCCAGCCAGATAGGCCGGTACTCGATTTACCTACCCCGGAGGGATGGAAGGCTGAGTTGACCTAGGCGGTTGGTTACATCCCGAG
>Ga0209671_1005846_pt1 | contig 12511 bp, 10 predicted proteins | sample WorMetHERISLAND2_2_FD_187401 | JGI IMG/M metagenome (GOLD analysis project Ga0209671, IMG submission 187401) | Marine gutless worms symbiont microbial communities from Max Planck institute for Marine Microbiology, Germany - Olavius geniculatus... | ecosystem: Host-associated > Annelida >...
GAACAGTCGTAGGCGACTATGTTGCACAAAAATGTATCTTTCGGAATTTACAAGAAAAAGTTGAATGATGACAGACCCATATAAGCTTACCGGTAGGCCTATTTTCAGCAGAAGAAATAAGCCTATATCCAATGGTCGGATGCTATACCTGACATTCTCATTAATTTTAGCGGCTATCGTATCAAAATGACTGTAGCATCGCTTAGATTTGCTTGCGACAGTCCAGCTTTCTTGTTTAGCGCTTGCAATCGTTGCAGCGACATGCAAACTTGATAGAATTACAACTAGGCCTACACAAAATTTCAATGAATACGGCAGCTCGGACAACATGCGTAAACGGTAGATTTAAAGCTGACGAATATTATAACAGTCAGCATTCAATTCCAATGCTGAAAACTTTGATCACGGTATAGTAAATGCTATTTGTGCCTTTGAACAAAACTTGTTGTTTGAAGCCAAGCGCACCCTGCGCGCGTTTCTTCGGCGATAAACTGGGTTTAATTAACTCGACACAAACGACCCGAGCCGATTACGTCCCGTCAGCTAGGTCGCGCTAAGGCTTTTATGCAAGTAAAGGCAACGTTTAATGCGTTTTACGTTAGTCAGTTAGCTGCTCACTGGCCCAGTCTGGATGTTCCTGTACGGTTCTCTGATGACTAATAATGGTCACTGCAGCATCAGAGCACAATCGCTACCCTGGAAAGAAAAAAAAACTTTAGTCGGATGTGTCGCAATACTGCATCGTTAAGTCCTACGTAAGAACCGGTAAAACAAATCCGGTTTACTATTTTGAGATTTACTGCGAACAAAGCCGAACAACCTAGGCTTAATGCTGTCAAACAGGCAGCATCACCAGCGCTTTAACCCTGGATAAGAATGCTTACTCACGTGCCCGAAATAGCCTAATTAGAAATCATTGAAAGCTGACGAAACACGATAAACGTTTAGCGATTTTTCACAAATAGGCCCCTAGTTTTAACGCAACCGTTGCGCAGCGTTGCGGCTTATTGTAATGTTATAGGCCCACGCTACTTTTCTATGGTGAATGACTAAATGTTTTGATTTGTTTTCCCATGTTTGTCCGGCACGGTCCAACGGAGTTCAATCACAACGTCTGTCCTTCCATCCGTCGCGCCATCTTTCGTCGACCTTGGAGCATTCGAAGACCGGCTTACCGAGCCGCTTGTTGACCGAGTTGTGCATCTCGCACATCCACTGGGCAAAGTCCTGACGTGTCCCGACTTTCGGAGGATCCGTTTTTACGCTGCGCACGAAACAATACGCAGACAACGTCAACGAACTTTAAGTCATTGAGCAAACCGCGCTTTGCAACAGCGTCACGCGAAAAAATGAAGAAATCTCCTTGGCATAAAAACAATAAATCAAAGTAACGCAAACATAGTCTTATATCTTCATATATCAATATATTATTGTAAGTTAAACTGTTTAGCTTGATAGATCACCTAAGATCAACAAAATGAAAACAACAGAAACATGTTGTAGTATCTGCTTTACATCGATAGAGCAAAATTAGGATTAGCCTAAACATGCTTATTACAATAATCGTTCATGCTAACGCAAATGAGAAGCTCTGAACAGTTATAATAACAGATTTCCTAGAAACGCGATCAAAGTTTTAATTTCTAACCGACGACTGGTAGTTGCTGTTTGCTCAGTGCTCAGTTACGTACGTACTAATTTGCCAATTCGTCGGCGCACCACGAGCACGGGTAGAACTTGGACAGCGTTTTCATGAACTGGGTCAACTCCTGCTGTTCCTGGCGTGTCGGTTTGTCGGGGATCGTGGCGGCCATGGTGTGTAGCAGAGTCCAGCTGTGTTTACCGAGCACGTCGCGTTCTACCGGACAGTCAAAGTACTCGCGTGGAGTCGCACTCGCTGACGCTGCACCTCCAGACGACGTAGCGACTGCAGGCGTCTGCGTCGTCATTGACATCATGCCGGCAAGTTTCTACAGATTATTATTCCACGCCAGCACTCGTACGGTCTACGTCCGCCATACTGTCTACGGTGGAATAACGTTTCGATAACCCACCGGTGCAGTCACGCGTGACCAGACGAACGACAATGAGGGTTACACGACAGACTGTCGGCAAACGTGGGATAGGCCTAAATGCGTGACTCGCTTGTGATGAAACTGCCACGAAGAATAGCATTAAAGCGCTTGTATATTGCGCGTACATAGCCACGTAACTGAACCGAACTGACATAATTTAGATTTTGACGAACTGACCAATGAGCGAACGGTAATGCATTGCAGTAGGCACCCTCTAACGGCGTCGGTGACTACGTGACTACGCGCACGTATGCTCGCCCTGCTTGCCCATATTGGTCAGTTCGTCAAAAACTAAACCTTGTCAGTTCAGTTCAGTGTAGTTCAATTCAGTTTAGTTACGTCGCTAACGGTCGCTCTGTACGCGCCTTAAGAGAACCGACAGCTCTTGAAACAAAATTCACTAGAAATGGCTGAAATCATGTGGCCCAACTCCTCAAAATATTATTATTGTCGCTGTTGTTGTTCTGTCGGCTGTCGAATCTCACATCTAGTACACAATAACAGTTATAAATGTCGTGCGTAGGCCTCAGTAGGCACTACGTCTGAGCAACATCATACCCTCGGCGAATTCACTTATTTTTACACTTTTAGTTCTGTAGTTTACCTTTATTTCTTAAAAAGATTTTAAGTTCACAGGCTGGTTCTTTACCGCGACGGGTTTCGGCCAAGTGATTTTGAACGGCATGCTGGCCGAATGCTGGACCCCACTGTCGTGCGTCGATTGTTACTGGACCGCGCAGGACACTCACTACATTGCCGCGGCGACTGCGCTCCGACTAATGTAGACAGCATATTACACGATCTGCCATTCGCATGCTACCACACCCATCGTAAACGGTAACCCGATGGACTAAAAACGGATGTTAACATTTTTCAATACGCTCGGCCGCCTGACAGCGGTTGCCAAGCAACCAAACATGCTGCGACGTCATTCAGTTCTAACTCAACGGCTTTCAATTGAGCGAGAAGTTTAGCAGCCGTCGCGGAGAAACAGCGTGGTACTCTTGCAATCTAGGAAATGTTCGTAAACACAGACACCAAGAGACGACCATTGTCACGTAATACTGTGTCATGTGCAATTTTGTATTAAACTTCCTGTTTCCGATCTTCGGCGTAACTGCGTGTACGGATGTACTAGAATCGCGAAGATTTTGATACACGGATGCACTTCTGTGAGCCCAAGACAGCACTGAACATATGTGGAAAGTGGTGTAGGCCTATCAACTTTTAAACTATTACACAAAAAGGTCGAAGGTCACGTCGAAGGTCACAGGGTGTGACACACAAAGGGGATATTTGTGTGTCACAAATATCCTCTTGCTGCAGCTGCTACGTCTTCCAAATATAGTGAAAATCGACACATCATCACATGTCAAAGTAACGAGTGTGTATGAAAGAAGACTGGGTGGTATGTTCATGAGGTAAAGTTTATCTGTTGGTTTTCGAGAGAGCGCATGCCCTTTGCAATAGCTGAACAACCAGGCGTAACGGGGTACTGAAGGGCGATACCTCCAAGATTCCAAGATTAGCAGAGTGCCAAAAACCGAATCAAATTTATCTTTAGCCGCTGACCTCTAAAACACACTTAGCAGTCATTTACATTGCACATAAACAACTTAAAATGTTGCCACGAGAGCCCAAAATGCGTTAAAATGCGTTTTCGGCCCGGACGCAGCCCAGAGTTTGACGCCTCCATCACAGCTTACAGCGTTCTCCCATACCCCTCGCTGGATTTTTTTAGGAAGAAAAAAAGGAGAAAAGCAAATAGAGATAAAAACGGAGGGGAGGAAAAGAAAAGGGGACGGAAATGGATAAGTGGGAGGAAGTGCTCTTAAGACAATTCCGGACTAGGCCTATGCCATAATCACTCACCGTAATATAGTCGTATAGTGTAAAGATGGCTTTATGATCATGAACAACTCTACACTGCAGAGTCAGCAGCAGCAGCAGCACAATTTCATATTTACACTTGTTTAGAACTTGTTACAATAACGTTTATTTCACATGATCATGCACTTATCAAGCAACTATGAGGTGTATAAAGATACCTACAGACAATTATACAAATACAAAGTACGAGTACAAATAGACCCCTAAGCCGAATTGTTTTGGAAGTGTCGTTTCGTCAACTGAAATTTTCGGCCGCTAGCCGAATAGGCCTATTTTTCCTGTGGCGGCGGTTCCAAAAAATTGCAGGAACCCTGTCTTCAGTTATTTTGTGACAATTTTTCAGCAAATCTGACTATTTCTTGAAACTTGATTGATTGAATGCATTCGGTATTCTAGGCCACTCACAAGACACCTACCACAAGAATATTTCCCGGGTCTCGCTGTGGCTATCGTCAGGCCTACTTCCAAGTCTGCAATTCTTTGACGCATATGCATGGACGTCGGACGATTATTCAGTATTATGATTAATTGATTAATATTTAGTCATATTATATATTTTAGTTCAGCTGCTTAAGGGCAGTTACAGGTATGTTTGATCTGTTTCACTGGACTTATGGTGATAAATTTGTTCACTTAGTTTCTTATGCAGTGTGTTTTTATTTCTGTGACGGTGCTCATGTGATTCGAGTCACGGTTTCTGGAAGATGCAGATTTATGTTTGATGTGTTTGTTTGCATTGTGTTTTTTACTGGTGCTTATTACATAGTCTGCTTTATTGCTGTGATGGTGCTCATAGGATTTGAGTAGGGACAGTATAAAACACGGCAAATAACACGGCCAACTTTTGTGAAATGGCACAAATCACGGGCCTGATGACCATTATACAGTCTATAAAACTCAACCTCTAACATTGACTGCAATCATTATATGCAGTGAAAGTTTTTCATCTGTGAAATATTCGTCACTGCGAGCGTGCGAAGCATTAAAATACATATTTCTATGATAACCTCACGTCTACATATTGAGCCACGGATTTGACAAAAATCACAATATCCGTGATTTCGGTTTTCCCGTGATTTTTCTACTGTCGACAGATTTGAGTCATGGTTGGTGGGAGTTGCAAATTTGTGTTTGCATCTATGTTTTACAAAGTAGTGCATTGACAAAAATTAGGTGAGGAGGAAAATGAGGACATCTTACATAATTTTATCATTTTGGCCATATTTGTGCCAAAAATTATCAAATTTAGTTGAAATTTGACAAAGTTATGACAAAAACAATTTTGACTGGTTTTTTTTCTCTGAGACACGGTGTACAACACCCATTCTCAGGCAAAACTTACCATCAATCAGAGCAATGAAGTAAGTATGTTTCAACACAGTCTACAGTGCATCATGCCTCGTTACATTCACATAAAACTGTAATACACTACAGATCATGTTGAAACCTATATGAAATGGTACAGGTTGTTGTTTGCAAACAATGTGAACATTGTAATAGTACAATTATGTAATGATCTTTAATTCTGAATGACAATGCACTAAGTATTTCCGCAACAATGCAAGTAATTGCTATCAAAATAAACTAAAAATGACAGGTAATGTGTGCAGCAGTGGAGCTTTAGCGATCACCCAATCAATCAATGGAGAAGTTCTAAAGTGGCCCAAGTAATACAAACTAAGAGAGGTTGATTAAAGTGCAGGAAAAATAGTAAAGGTAAAGTCCAGTACTTGATACAGTGCTTCTTACATGAGACGAACTCGAGACCAGAAGTGCTTTAACAATCTCGGAAATGGCAGCAATGGGCATGAGCTAATGATACCACAGCGCACTATGAGGCCATCCATTGCCCGCGTTAACGAACAATTGGACCCACGGATTGCAGCTAGCAGACAATCAGCCACACTAGGCCTTCACCCAGTAGCCCATAAGCTACTACTCATTTCCCGTCCCACGGAGGGTAGGAGGCTGAGTTGAGCACACAGTATGTTAGCAACTTGCTCAAGGTTGCTTGCAAATGACCGGCAGTCAGAATCAAACCGTAACCTAAGTTACGAATCGACACCAACAACAAGACCACATGCACCTACACAGGTACGTAAGTGCGAACAACTTGCCCAAAGTTGTTACTTGGTAGTGCACCGGCTGGGAATTGAACCGTGGACCTATCAGTCTCATATCCAACGCCCTAACCGCTGAGCCACCAAGCCAGTCAAGGAAGTAGTCAGAAGATAGATGTTAGGGATTAGAGTTACATAATCTGTGAAACTGTAGTGGGGGTGCTACAGCGACGTCTGACATAGCCGATAACGGGAAAGAGCAATGATGTAGCAAGATGATTGGCAGCTGGCGTCTACGAGGAATGGCGACCAGATATTTTGGGGTATAATTATGAGTAATAAGACCGTACATACAGTCATCGAACACGCAGGCACTCCCAGTTTCTAGTGCACGTCTATCACTCTGCAACAATAGCAGCCAAAGAACCCCAAAATATCTGGTCGCCGTTCCTCGTAGACGCCAGCTGCCAATCATCCCGCTACGTCACCGCCCCTTCCTGCGATCGGCCATGTCGGACGTCGTCGTAGCGCTCCCACCACAATTTCACAGATTATTAACTCTCATCGCTAACAAAAGATTTGGAAAAAAGGTGAGTTCTAAGTAGCTGATGGAAGGCAGATAACGATTCAGCTGAAGTCGCATCAGCCGGCAAATTGTTCCAGAAAGTCCAATTGTTAACAGTTGTCAGCAGAAGGCCATTAGCATCTACAATACACTCATTACACTGTGTAACTAGGCACAACAAACAAGACATGTGACACTGCTGCAGACAGTTACACAATAACGACCACGACAAAACAGTGCACCAACACGATAAACCACACAAGCATTACAGATTAATATTACAAAATGTCCAAAAATTTACCATTAAACATTATGAACAATAACTACAGCACAATGATAACAACGATTTTACTAGTATTTTGCGCTGTACCACAATAGTTGTCAAAATTGCTGACAATTCCAGGTAATAAACACAAAAAAATGCCTTTTATGCCTCTGAAGCTACAGCACTATACAAACATGTAATATTAATACAGTATATACACTGCGTTCCATAAAAAACCGAACCCTGAAACTTCTTGTTATAACTTCAAGAATATCGAAAAAACGTTGGTACAAGCAATCTACACATATGACTAAAGTTACAGTGAATGTTCAAAATGTTGTCCTTTGGCCTTGACGCAAGCTTTGGGTCGTTTCCTACACTGTCAATGGCCTCGTCCACAATCATCTGTTCCAAGTCAGCCCAGACCTTAACAAGTCGCTGCTTCAGTTCAGCCAGATCACAAATCGATTTCTTATACATGTGCTCCAGCATGCAGCCCCAGATTTTACAATCAACGGGATTCAAGTCAGGACTACACGCCGGCCACAAGTGAGGAGGAATGAAATCTGGCGTTGCTCTAATTCTATATTTATGCCGACCTGCCTTAGGGGTCCGGTTTTTTATGAAACACAGTGTATTGTTATTCTTTGCACTGTACATTTCAGGCCGCAGACAAGAATGGACAACTTCTAGAGCACCAGCAGAATATTTAACCAATTCCCATTGGTGCAACTGAAGACTCTTTCAGTCTCAATGCAATCAAATCAATTCTTGGTTATATTGCTAAGCCAATCACCGTCATCAGAGATGCTTCATCTATGTATTATGCATCTGCGCATAAATAACAAAATATCGTATGTCCAAATAACTTAACCTGCAAAACAGCATTTTCGACAGAAATAAAGCCAAATGTTCACCTAATACATTGCAATAACCATATAATTAAACAATAAGAATGCGGCCTATGGTTTATGACAAAAGGAAAGATGAAACAATGTACAGTCATGGAAACGCAGCACAGGCCGCAGATTATTCATGCAGCAAGATAAAACCATGCCAGTAACAACTAAAACCAATGTTCCTCATTTCTTGTAAAAATGCTACAAGTGATAAGTGCTTCTTAATCTTAAATAAAGAGTGAATACTGTACAAAACTGATGTAAACATGACAGTACTATTTGCACACCATCATCACGATGAGAGGAGTATAAGACAGCCTGAATAACAATTATTATTTCTAGAATGACATGCATGGGGTGTAACTTAGAATATGCATATGCCATCAGCCATGACAAAGAGCTCCGGACCAATGCCAGATGAATTTATGTTAGTACGTTTTACGTGCCAAACACAGTCAGCATTTCTCACACATATTCAGATAGTTTAATTGTCCAATAAGCAGAAACAATAGCAAGACAGTAACACTAACAGCAGGTCGGTAATGACAAAACATCAACTACGTACCAACTCTGAGCGATAATATCAGTCAGTTATCATTAAATTCTTATTAGCTGCACCTTTGAACCATTAAAAATTGCTTGCACAATGCAGAGATATTGCCATCTGTATTGTATTACTGCATTTGCCGAAAAAAGAACGTCATCTTCTTATGACTTAGCAGTGTTCGTCAAAATAGATTTTGATAAATTTTTTTCCAAGGTGGGTGTGGCATAAATAACAAGTTATTAGTTCTTGATGGCAATCTACTGATCGACATGATATAGAGTCAGATTTCTGCGTAAATTAAAAGTCTTCGTAGAGGCTTTTGCATTTCGAGCACTTTCACCTATTGCTGTTATACCGCTTTGTTCTGCAATTATTTCTACTATGCCCATTATACTGGAAGCACCCGGACTTCACATTCTCAAGATATTTGTCATGTTCATTACTTTCTCAAAAACTCTGTACGAATAGTCAGTTAGATCACGATCATAAAACGATCATAATTCAATTATGTTTTACCTGTCTAATAAATGAATCAATCTGTAAGATAGTAAACCCACAGCAATGTATTATAACAATAAATGAGTTCATGTTTTGCTGAGGAAAAGTTTAACCTTATTCTAATCTTGTTCTTAAGATGACACTTTCTAAGAACCAAGTCTGATTAACTCTTTGCCAATCGAGGAGATCAACTGCAAACCAAAAATTCACTTGCACTGCAGATGTCTAGTGTTAATCAGTAATGTTCAAACTTTCCATGGTGTTAACTGTTGTTTGCGACTATTTCTTCTTATCCAGTAGATGATCACAATTGTTGGTACTCAAAAACTAAAGATAAGACCGAAGATAGTCATCAGTTCACGTTTCCAATCAACTTGGTATTTATTCGAAAGAGCCAGTACGATGTTGAGGCTTTTTCTCGATGAAACATGAACTCGCGTGACGCGACAGTTGCCATGCAACTAGAACACATCATAATGCAAAGACTAGGAATCTGTGCAGCGTGTGCATTCAACAAACATTATCGGTTACGCAACACATCGTATGCATACCGATATTCAAGTTGTGTTCACGTGGGCACCAACTGACAGACTGTGAAATGACAGACACGTTACACTAGACGGTGTGCAGAATGTTTTTTTATCAAATCCGGTCTGGCTTCAGTTCTTTTCCAGGCAGAATCGCTCTTGCAGTGGAAGCAATTCCACACTGCTAAATGAGAGTCTGATCCTAGAGCAAAGGGAGATTTGCACGGTACCCGCAACCAAAACATGCAATTGTAAACAATAAAGTTTGTGTTAATTTTAATAAACTAGTTTTCCACCACATACATCTTTGTATGTCATCTGTTGACTGCAACTCTCACTGACAGCCAATGAGGCGGTTTTGCTTCGAAACTGTGGTTTGACCATAGTTGCTTTGAAAAAACAACTGAATGAAATTACAAATTCTGGATAGTTCAGATATGTAAAAACCAAAAACCAAACTGACCTTTGGTTTTCTGCACACCCCTAGTTTACATAAAAATCAAATTCAGTAATTCCAAGTAAATCATGCTCAAAAAAGAAATCTGAGCTAATGCTCACAAGATGCGCGAAAGCCTATAGCAGTTCCGGTTCAGTAGTTTAGCTGAAAATTGGGGTGTTCATGGTAAGTTAATAAAATCCATAAAAACCCCCTATTTTGGCATTCAAGGTCATTGAATTCGGCACCAATCGAGAGCCAGTGTACGACTTCCTATTAGTGATTAATAGTAACCTAGACCCTATCTCGCACCGTTACTGAGATACAGCGACTTATTGGCCACAAATCACAAACTCTGCCCACCCCCCTCTCATTTAGCGCCCTCGTTTGGGGTGACCCCCTTCGAATTTATGGAAAAGCTTTACAGTTCCTGAAACTAGAGTCTTCCAGGCAGCCGAAGGTGAAGATTTGGTGATCCTAGCTTGTACCGTTTTTGACTGATCCACCCGTGACAGATGGTCGGATGGACAGAATTGCAATGGCTAAGATGCGCTGAAAGCAGTAGCTGCTTTCGCGCATAAAAACCACGCAGTTAACCATGATTACAACTGGATTTGTGAAACAGACAAATGCATGGAAGGCCAAGTTCTATAAAGCAATTCAACTGTCAGCACATTATACACAGTTTACATGTCCAGAAATATTTACAGAAAGAGCCGACTGGGTTGAACATGTTCGTTGCAGGCAGTCAACATTTAATCTGTATACGGAGACACGTAGGTCTTGGGGAAAAGCCCACGGAAAGTCTGATTGCCACGCACAATCTCACCCATCCACCAGTTTGGATCTTTCTTGTCAAGAACCGAAATAATGTCGCCGCGCTTCAGTTCAAGTTCTTCAGTCTCCTGTGGCTTGAAGTCGTAGCTAGCAATCACCTTCGGCTGGAACACACAACAATAAGCAAATAAAGCACATCAACATCGAAACAGCCGTTAATGCGCTATTTACATAGGAGTACTCTAAAAATGTCTTAACTAATCATCCAAAGATAGCTTAGTAGGGTGAAAACACAATCATGCAAATGTCTCAGTAATGAGTGAGTCCTACATCATCAGGCAAGCAACAGAGATGGCCTGATGACTGACGTCAAGAACTCAAGACAGTAAAACCAGCTGATGACTAGCAGTGGAATATAGATGACATGTGTCTTGAGGTAGTAGCAAAGACTGGAAAGTAGTGCACTGCAAAACTGCAAAATACTACAGAGAAGTATAATATCAGCATTTCTCTAGAGATAATAACATTGTACTATCATGCAATCAAACTGCAATCAGTAATGTGATAAATGACCGACAACAGGTACACCAATTACTCATTTCAGTGGAATAAAAAGATTGTCTTCACTTATCCAGGTAACAACAAACTGAATGTAAAAAACAAACCTACTTCAGTCTACAAAAGAAAATAATTCAAAATAAACGGTAAAAAGTAGGAACAATCATATAACAACAAAAAACCCCAGCTGATGCAAAGGGAACGCACGACAGCGGTGCATGTATGAATGCCCATGCGAACACAGATCGTAGCAATAGACCTTCCATACGATGATAATGAAGGCTAGTATTTATAGTTTTGCATGACCATTCGCCATCTAGCGTAACCAGTATCGTGCATCAGCTGGCGTTTAAATGACCAAAAGAATGCATTTTGAACAGGCACGCCTCTTTGATGCCTTTGTGCACAGGCCTCCTAAAACATAGGGAGTTGAGACTTGAACCGTTGAAATCTATGTTGAAATTGTCATCCTCAAGTTGCCTGGGTTAATCTCTAGTGATTTCGGCGCAATTCGCTCTTGAAATGTGTCTTGCAGCCCAAAAACATCAAAAATCTATATAAAAACCTCTATTTTAGTGTTCAAGGTCATCCCAGGTCATTGCCATCGGTGCAAATCGAAAGCCTGTGTATGACTTCCTATTAGTGATTAATAGTAACCTAGGCCCTATCTCGCACCATTTCTGAGATACGGCGACTTTTCGGTTAAAAATCACAAATTTTCCCTAAGAGCCTACCCCTCTCATTTAGCACACTTGCATGCGGTGACTTTTTCAATTTTATGGAAAAGCTTTACAGATCCTGAAACTAGAGTCTTCCAAGCAGCCAATGGTGAAGATTTGGTGATTCTAGCTTGTACCATTTTTGAATGATTCACCCGTGTAATGGAGAGATGGACAGAAACAGATGAACAGAACTGTGATGGCCAAGACGCACTATAGCAGTTCCTGATGTCGCATGTAATAATTGTTTGTGGAAAGTTTATACATCTGGTACAGCTACGCACTGTACGCAGCTATAACGATGTGACAAGGTGTTGTGTAAAATGCTTGAGACACATGTCCAAACACTGCAAATGCCAAAAGCTACGTAACTATATTGTTAAAAAATGTTAAAATGTTAAAAGATCCAACTCAGAGCCATGAAGTATCACATGTCGATCATACAAGATCACACACCACCTGCCTTAATGACAAAAAAAATAAAATACTGCAACAGTTATCCAACACGACTACAAACCCTGATCATGTCTTGCAGGTAGATTGTCTGCGATCGGCTGACTGACGCAGTTCTGTGGTACTTTACAAGTTCGTTTAGCGAATCAAACTTCACCACCCACAAAAAGTACTTTCCCGAGCCGTCTCTCAATACCTTGAAATGTTGAACCTGATCGGCAAATCTACACACAACATTATAT
>Ga0209671_1005848_pt1 | contig 12509 bp, 7 predicted proteins | sample WorMetHERISLAND2_2_FD_187401 | JGI IMG/M metagenome (GOLD analysis project Ga0209671, IMG submission 187401) | Marine gutless worms symbiont microbial communities from Max Planck institute for Marine Microbiology, Germany - Olavius geniculatus... | ecosystem: Host-associated > Annelida >...
GTCTTGTACAGCATTTGCTGCCAGCCCGCCACTCACACACGGAACAGCTAGAAGTCAAAGAAGGGATAGACAAAACGTAACTATGAGCTCAGCTTAGTCATTAGCGAGTAGAGACGATAATGGCAAAGCGTCAGACCGCATACGTTTTACGATGTCAAACGCCAAAGACACGGCTCACCACTTGCGAGCGACGACATCGGCGACGATCAACGGATCAAGCATTCTGACGACGACGGACCAGGTTTGACACGGCCCATTTATTACTGTAGGCCTACTGTGCCTATTGTAAAGTTTATTGTTTTTTTACAACTCACATTAATCCGTGACGACGTTTTGCAGCTTGCTAAACTCTATTTTTGGCTAAAACAACACAAATATCTGTAATTTTCTGCGTTTTCAAATTTCAGAAAAATGGGCTAATTTGAGGCTTCCATTAAACGTTCAAAAGCAAAAAGTGTTTTAGCTTCAGGGGGCTTCGCCACCCTGACCTCCCAACCAGGGGTTCTGCTCCTGGACCCCGCTGGGGGCTCCACCTCCAGACCCCCGTTATAGGCTCTAGCTCTGCGCGCTCGCCATGGACCCCCTTTGCCAAATCTTAAATACGCCACTGCAAAGGTGCTTTTCGAAGCTCTTGGTAGAATTTTTGGTAGGCCCTAAACGTTTTTTTAATATAGAAAATGTTCAGAAAAAAGAAGAAAACGTTAAAAACGCAAAAAAACGTAGCAAAAGTGTAAAAACTGCGCGAAACTGCAGGAACGTAGCGAAAATGCTAAGCCGCCGTCGCCGCGAAAATCGCGGCTTAGCCGAGACCTTAGCCGCGAAAATGCTAAGCCGGCCGTGAAATTCACGGCTTACGTGTCTAGCACAGACAGCCACACTATGCTTTTACGCGTAGCCCGTTAGCTGCTACTCATTTCCCGACCCGCTGAGGGTAGGATGCTGAGTTGACGTGAGCACGCAGTTGGTTAGCAACTTGATCAAGGTTGCTTGCAAATGACCCGCGGTGAGATTCTAAACGCGTAACCTGAAAGTCACAAGTCCGACACTCTTAATCGCGTGCACTGTGGATGTGTTCTGTGGTGTATTAGGTCCACCAGGGCCGCCGGGTGTGGCCGGTGTGCGTGGTGTGCGTGGTGAGACTGGTGCTCAAGGCTGGACTGGACACACCGGGTCTAGAGGTGTTTCTGGGGCAACAGGACTTTCTGGCCCACCTGGAGGAGTTGGTCTGCCGGGACCTAGAGGACCTACGGGCAAAACAGGTCGCTACTTTCTATGCTACATTTGACTTCCTTAGCGTTATGCTTTTTTCCGCGATCCATGCTTTCGTCGCTTCGTCTTGCCGTAGATGAAGTTGCACAGTTGCACTAGAAGAGCATCGAATTGAGATCTCGCTGTTACGTAGTAGATTGTCAACGGTGTGCTGTTTTTGACTACACAACGTGTGCACGTTGAATAGTGTTTCATTTTCAATCGGTGCATGCCAGAATGCTGTTTTACATTAGGTAGTCATTTCTCAGTCAAATCCAAAAAGCGGCTACGGTCAAGCTGACTGGTGAAATTTACGTAAGCCGTTTAATGGAAAGGTTTTGCCGTCTAAATTGCATTAGAGAGAACTGGTTATATCGGTTGAATTGAAACAAAACCCATCTTTATCGCGTTGCTACAGGCTTCACACCGAATAACTATGGCTTTGATTGTTGTCCACCAAAGTAAACTTTGTAAACTGTTGTCACACAGAACGTGCACATGTTATGTACTGCGTAGGTGTGCGAGGTATGCGTGGGCCGACGGGTAGTACCGGCATCACGGGTGACACGGGAGATTCTGGTGCATCCGGTGTACTGGTGAACGTTCAGATCACCAAACGCCGGCGAGTTGCACGACAAACGGCCGCACGATGTCCAGGTATATCAAACGTAACACGTAAACTGAGCCGTATTCTCAGCTCTCAGTCAGACACCAGCTCACACTGCGAGACCACGGATGCGGGGCTAGTGCATCGCATACGTTGGTACCCGTTGCGCGACCCAAGGAGAGATGGCCAGGCCGGGTTGACCTAGATATTTGGTTGTATAGGCCCTATATAGGCCTATACCCAGACATTTTGTTTGTCCGCAGAAGGTCACGATCACCCATCAAGATACTAACTGTCATATATCATCATGTCATGTTGCCGTGCCGTGGTCGAGTAGTATGTTTTCTGAAGCCCTGATGATCTCTGTTGAGCTCTGTTGAGCTCACTTTGTCCTTCCATGATTCACTTAAGTTGTGCAGATACTTCATTCTTTGACCCCCGCCCTTCCTCCTCCCTTGCTCTCCTTCCATCTATTCTTCCTGAATTAAGTCACTAAGGATAGATACTAACTTTGCCTGGCGTACAGCAATTACGTCGATCGAACGCAGCATGTCAACTACGTGTAAGTGCAAAATTGCGCCTTTTCAATTTGAGTTACTTACTGATTTACTTACTTACTTACCTGCTTGCTGTAGGTCCTAAAGGTCCGACAGGCGCAACTGGGGCGACCGGACCCCCAGGTTGGACGGGGTCTACAGGGCAGATGGGAAGCACTGGAGACCCGGGGGTTATAGGTTCCACCGGTGCCACTGGACTACCGGGCGCTCCACAATTGCCAGGTCCAGCAGGACTGAAAGGTCGCCGTGGTATAACCGGAGCTACAGGGCCACAAGGTATAACAAACGCTTGGCGACCGCTGCTGATTTTATTTTAGGATATACTAAGTATATTGCTTCAAAAACTTGTCAGTTTGCAATACCGTGCAATGTTTCGCTAAGATAAGATTAGACTACGGTGATTTTAGTTTTAATGATTTGGATATGATTCGGGAGTTTGCCAAATCTATGAAGCATCACGTGATTTTAGCCACGCCGCTTTTCGGATAAATTACTTGCCATTTGGGGGGGACTGCGTATCTTTTAACATTGCTTTTGCCTAAGCCACGTTTTCGCAATGTCCTCTACGGTTGTTACTGCCGCTACCGACTTCACCATTTAAATCGCCACTGTAAATGACGACGTTACTCTGTTGCTATTATTTTAGACATGGGAGATGAAATTGGTGATAAGTTGTGTCTATGCGGTTGCAGGTCACGCCGGTGTAGAAGGTTCACAGGGTGCAACGGGAGTTGCGGGACTTTTCCTGATAGGTTTGTCTCAGCGCACACTGAGCAACTCCACTTTTTGACTCAGACTTTTGACTTAAACTTTCGCTAAGCTAAGCTAAAGCTGAACGCTAAAGTGTGTACTATGACCGAAGTTCAGTCTCAGCGAAAATCTAAGTCAAAAAATGAAGTCGCCCCGCCCACTGTCTCACATCAATTATTTCAGCAATAAATTTTACCATTTAATCAAGCACAGGATCGGTCAGTGTATTTAGGCCTATTCGTTAATAATTGTAGTCAGTAAGTTAATAATGAGTTTCGTCGTTTGTTTACGATTCTTGACTCTCTGTTTGTCCATCTGCCTGTTCTGGACGGGTTCCTCCTAGCTGGAATGCAAAACGTCCTAGTAGAAAAAAAACAAAATGTGTGTGGACGTTTTCCATGACATTTTCAGCTCAAAAAGTCAAAGGTCAGGGGCACCCAATGTCAAAAACCTTTAGAAAATGGCACATATCTCGCGTACATGTTTACATACAGCTATCGGATCAAGCGCTGGCCGACGCGCGTTGGGCGGCGTCGTCCTCTCTTCGCACCAAGCGCAGTGCAGTGGGCGCGTACTACCCTCGGCAAGACGGACGACCGCATACGTGTCAGCAGAAGGCGTGCCGATATGTTCGCTTGTTTGATTAATGTGAAAATCTGTGACGACCGATCACAGAGAGCAGAGAAGGTTTCAAACTGTACAGAACTCTCTTGCTCAGACTTTGGCAAAAGAGCCTTTTCGTATAAAGCTTCCAACATTTGGAACATATCTACCGCTTATCAGTGACATTGCACTTTACATCCAACTTTTATGGGGTGTTTACACAATTTAGCAAACATCCAGCAAACGTCCAGCTCCATTATAACATATAAGAGCAAACGTCCAGCAATTCACGTGTATTTTGAATACATTTGCTGGAAGTTTGCTGGACGTTTGCTGGATCGTGTAAACACCCTATTAAACGTCATCTCAGAACCTACCTACTTAGTTTATAGCGCATCACTACCCATCTAGCTACTGCCGGCGCTTCAGATTCAACTCGCTGACTTTGCGCGCCTTATAAATTCTAATATTATTGTTATTAGGTGTATCATCGTTTTGTTGGTTAAATGGCTGCAGTGTCGATGTCAGTGGACAGTGTATGGCCGTTGTACGGTCCAGTTGCTGGCGGAACCCGAGTCACCATAAGGGGTCAGTTACTCAGTGCGACCACTGTCACAGCCGTCTACTTCGGTCAACACAAACTATACCCGGATGTTAACAGGTCGGCTTCTTGTCGGTCTTGGTGATAATTTGTAATTTACTTTTAATTTGGCAGCTTTTAATAGCTTATTATTCGTTACAGTATTTTTGTCGTGACATTTCAGTTCTTAGCCGACCAGAACGGTCGAGCTATTGGCATGAGTTGTTTTTCGTCCGTCCATCTCTCCGTTTGTCACGGATGTATACTGGCTAAACGGTGCAAGATAGGGCCTAAGTTGCTACTGATCACTAATAGAAAGTCGTATACTGGCTTTCAAATGAAATATAAATTATTGACCTTGGATGACCTTGAAGGGTCATAACGCACTATGCAATGTCAATCGTGTGGTATTGTGGCTAAACGGTAAGTCGTAGGGGGTCTGCAATGGTACCAGCGGATAGGGCGGTGGTAACTTCCTATAGGCTGTCGATAGTAACCATGCCTCCATCTGCTATAATTGGCCATATCTCGGAAACGGTGAGAGATTCGGCCAAGGTTACTATTAGTCACTTATAGAAAGTAGCGTACGTCCTGACAGATTAGATGGAACTCATTGATCTTGGATGACCTTGAAGGCCGTTACGCACTATTGTGGTTAAACGGTGCGAGAGGGCTTTAGTTGCTATTGATCACTAATAGGAAGTCGCATATTGGCTTTCAAATGATATGAAAATCATTCACCTTGAATGACCTTGAAGGTCAGTACTGCAACAGGAATTGTGTAGGCTGTAGCGTGTCTTCCCGAGCAATGCGTTTTTGTTGTGAGAAAAACTTGCAAAACCTGCGTCCGATATTTTCCTTGTTCATTTATACCTCGTTTACACGATCCAGCAAACGTCCAGCAAACTTCCAGCAAACGTATTCAAAATACACGTGCTAATTGCTCGACGTTTGCTGGAAATTTGCTGGGTATTACTCGGTAGCTGTTCATATCACCTGGCCCGATGACCACGTGCGAGGAACAGTAGCTATTTATATCGCTTGGCGAAATGACCACGTGCGATGTCTGTTATACTAGCGTTTATTGTAGCTTTCGAGACAGCGTTCCGTTAACATAGCGTCATGGAACTGTCTCACCTCTGACAGATCGCTTTCTCTCCGTGACTGGAAATCGGAGGCTGGGCTTCGGAAGTACGCGGTATGGTCGGCTTTTCCTAGCGATAGGTGAGCTTTTTGTTTATACAATGTATTTAGCTCGATCTGTTTTGTCTACAGCACCACAGAAAACGCAGTTTACATAACAACACCGGCTGTGAATGAGACGGGCTTCCTACCGATTGAAATGGACATAATCTACGACGCCAAACGCGTTGACACCAACCGCACGTTCGAATACCGCAACAATCCTCTGTTCACTGACATCAGACCACGTAACCATCTTACTGTGTGAGTGTTTCGTCATAATTGTAGCAGCTTCCAACTAGATGCGATCACAGATCTCACATTTCCACCGAAAATACTGCTGCTACGTGCAAAACCAGGAGCGTCATTTAGGGGGCTGGGGTGTCTACGAGCTCTCAACGATTTATGATTTTAATTTTTTCTCCTGTAAATCGTACCTTTGAAACAGTGTTACTGTTGCAAGAACAATACGTTACGTAGACTGAGACCCTCCAAAGATTACTGAGACCACCAATGATTTACTGAAATGACGTTACTGTGCAGAACTTACACAGAAATACAGCTGCTATCTCTTACTATAAAGAGAATCATGCATCGTCATTAAAATGTAATCACTTTCTGCATGCCTGGCTTATGCCGAACCCCTCCACAAATTTTTATCAGAATTCGTTTAGGCCCTATTCATATTTTGGCAATCCAGTGGACACAATTCTATTGACTCAAAAAATGACCTTTTTTCGTCGCTTCGCTAAATCTGATGTTTTAATTAATCAATGTTATGAGTTTATTTATTAAACACTGCGAAATTGTGATTGATTTAGTTAGATTAATCGTTTATCTCATCACTTCTCATAAGCTTGCTGACAGTTTTTTCTCTCCGTAATTTGCACTGCAATGCATCACGCTAGAGTTCGGGTGACACCGTTGCTTTTTTGCCTTTGCTTACAGGGCAACGGCTTTCTTACAACGTCCTATTTCGTTTATTACTGGAAACCAACAGACTAAACTTACATCGGCCAGGCTGAAAAAAGATTAAAGATTTACGAAAAAGACTACCGCGTCGTTTGAATGATCTTATGCTACGAATACGATGACATTTTCATCTTTGCGACATGGTAGGACTGAGTTTAATACTCGTAAGTCGTAATATGACCTTCTAGTCACGAATCCGCATAAAAGCAACTAATTGTTAAAAATTTGATAACGTAAGCTATAAAAATTGTGGTGTCTTGTTTGAATACACAGCGGCGGTACACGGGTGACGGTTTACGGCGGTAATTTAGACTCAGTTGCTGAACCACGCATCACTCTGACTGTCGTCATTACCAGATTTTACCGCGATATCAACACAACGTTATCACGGGCTGAGGTAACATGTGAGTTTATTTTTTGTTGCGAAACAAAGATTATTTTTATTTTAACGTATTTTTCAATATGACGCTGGCTAAAAACCCTGTCTGATTAACTACTGTACGTTGTTGCTGATCGAAAAAGTTAACTGAAAATTGACTAGATGTCAAGAATTGTTCTTATCCCGAAGGATTAAGCAAAAGTTACTCATTTGCATTGCAGATATTTGGTGTTGGTCATTATATACCTGTATTATAATCAAAATAACTTTTATTTTAACTACTTACAACTCGTTTATGATGATGATCACCGTGATGATATGCGTGGTCGTACGCGTGTATAGCGGTCGTACGCTGGAGAAGTATCAGAATCGTCGACGAACGAGACACATTCAGAGGTACGCAGAAACAGAGGTCGTAACTTGTACGTTGTAAGTTGATTAAAGCGTGCTACTTCTGTTACGTACTCTTACAAATTGTAACAGTGACTAACAGAAGTAGCAAGCTTTAATCTGCAGCGCTACCTGTTATATCCTCTTTTTTAGAGATCTCACGTATGTGCAACAGTGCATGCATAATAAACAAGCGTAGACGTTTTCCTACTGCCGACATGAGAATGATGAGATGCAGCTTAGCTGTGCACATACAGAACTTAAATATTTCTGATTTTAATTGAAAGTGCACTTTTACATAGCTTAGCGTCTTAAGCGTCTACAGAAAATCAGGTCAGAGCGCAAGCCGTGTTTATGCCAGACGTGTCACTCATTTGCAAATAAATAAGTTTTTTTGACGTCATGAGCTTGATCATTGACATTTTGAGCTAAAAACTGGCACATCGATTACTACAGCACCGACTGCAAAATAGGCCTAATCGCTGTTAGCCTTAGTTTATCGTCGGTGCCTAATAATATAATAATAATAACAATGACAATTTATAACGCGCCGTAACACGGAAACCAGTTACAAGGGCGCGACGTGTCTAGACAAGACAAATAGTCATCGGAACATAAATGTCTTCGGAGCAGATTTGAACGAATTGACTGAGTCAATCGCACAAATGTCTGCCGGAAGCTGATTTCAGGCTTTGTGTCCTGCAACAGCAAACGACCGAGCACCAAAGTACGTAACAGTTGGGCTGATGACGAGGTCGCCACGAGTGGCAGAACGCCGTCTCTGTCTGCTACCAACTGATGCCACTGATGGGGTGTTTACACGATCCGGCAAACGTCCAGCGAACTTCCAGCAAATGTATTCAAAATACACAGTCTCCTAATGCTGGACGTTTGCTGGACGTTTGCTGGATCGTGTAAACACCCTATGATTGACAGTAAACTAGACGTAATGACGCTCAGACGTATTTGCGTGTTTGTTTGTTGACGTTTTGTCGAACAGGCGCTGGCGGTGTTCCCGTGATTGCTGATGATAATAACGATGATGTTTGTCTGCGATATTTCGTAGCCGTGCACGTTGCCGGTGTCGGGAAACAGGAACGGCAGCGAGCTGGAGTGTCGAATGCCGGTCGTCGGTCTTCCGGAGGACTTGAGTGAACAGCTGAATCAGAGCGAGTCCGGAACGATCAACGGGACCGAGGGCCCTGGAGTGGCCGTATACTGGGCGTCGGACAACAGTTCGCGCGCTGACATCTATGTCGGACTGGCACTGGACGGTTTCACGCGCTACGGTGACATCAGCTCTGTACAGCCCGACGTCAAGATGCAGTTTGCCGTTCGTCCAATCCTCCACTGCGAAGATGATGACGTCAGTTTCGACCCGACCCAAGACACACTCATCAGCATCAAAGTACGTAAGTCGGCGTGGCGCCCGTGCTAATAAGGCGTAGAAAAATGAAAATTCTTCTGCTTTTGGTCGCCGTCCGTCCCTAAAAAACCTTCGTTTCTAAAATTTGTTATGGGACCTTTCAAATGAAGCAGTTATGTGTTTGCTTTAAACGTTTTACTGAAACAAAACTGTTTGCAACATTGTACACAATTAAAGGTTTTACAGTATGCCTGAACAATAAACACGTTTTTCGTAAAAATACACATAGTCACATAAGTACCACAATAAATCGGAGCCACTCGATCGTAAGAATTGAGAGAATTGACTGTTTGTGCAAACTCTGCTTGGAAAAAATTTCTCATCAAAGACTGCGAACTGTTTAGAGATACAGTAATTAAAATTAAACACTGAGTTAATTTATAAAACGTTCTTCCTTTTCTTATGAGAAAAACATTGCACATACTTGGGCCATTGAGTCATCCACTGCAGTTTTTTACGAAACTGCTCTGAATTTAACAAGTCCGGTTTAAAATCATTGCTTAAAGATGAAAAACAGGAAATTTGAGCTGATGCTCACGAGACGCGCGAAAGCATATAGCAGTTTCTGTTCGCAAATTGCCTTAGTCTATCTTCAGACATTTCGTCGCATTCACTCTTTAAGTGCGCGGCACAGCCGAAGATTACAAAAAGTCATCGATGTTCATACGACTAAAAAGCTCGTCACTAATGCTTGTTGCGATAGGCAGCATATACATGCCTATCTGCAACCGTTTTCACGCTAGACTGGCCACCCTACAACGGTAAAATAACGACTTTTCTTTACAGCCAACTGTAAGACTCCCTAGACGAGATCTCAAGCTACGACATAAAGCTGTTGATAGGCGACTTCAACGCGCAGATTGACAGTGACCGATGGGGCCAGAATGTTGCTGTCGGGCCACATGGGACAGCGAAGGAAACCTCTAAAAACGGTGAGAGACTGACCAGTCTATGTGTCAACAATGGACTGAAAATTAAAAATACATTCTTTCAACACAAAGATATTTACAAGAAAACCACGCTATCACCTGACAGCAATACGCGGAATGAAAATGACTACATCTGCATCAACAACAGATGGGGATCGTTACTGTCAGACGTCCGAGTATTTCGTGGTGCAGATGTGAGTACAGACGGGTGCAGACAGCCTTCGATGTCCCAGAAGATTGGAAGAAAAGTGTGATTATCAAGCTGCCAAAGAAAGGAAGTCTCAAGGACTACAAAGTCTTCAGCAGAGTGTTCCTAAACAAACTGCAAGATGCAGTAGATTGCACCCTACAGGATGAGCAAGCGGGTTTCAGAAAAGGGCGTTCATGCACTGAACAAATATTCACCCTGAACAGAGCCTCGAGCATCAACAAGACTTCATCATTAACTTCATCGATTTTAAAAAGGCATTTGACAGTGTACACAGGCCATCCTTGTGGAAAATTCTGACATACTACGGCATTCCTAACCGGTTCATTAACATCTTGAAGGCACTGTATGACAACTCCAGCTGCTGTGTCAATACTGCAACTATGGACAACTCGGAATACGGCATCGTCTGGCAGAAGCGGAACCACCCAGCGCTCATCACCACAGCCAATAGCCGTTGCACAATGGAACATAGAATATGTAGAGAGATTCACTTACCTGGGAAGTGTAATATCTAGCGATGGAGATGTTGAAGCAGATATCAACACTCAACTGGCAAAGGCAGCAGCAGTCTTCCGACGACTTGACAACGTGTGGCGATCCAGCACGTTTAGCCTCAAGATTAAACTGGACCTCTACACCTTCCTCATTGTCTCTACAGCCATATACGCCAGCGAGACTTGGAAGAGTACAGCTAGATTGCTAGAATATGTCAGCAGCTAGACGTCTTTCGCCAGCGCAACTTACGGAAGATTCTGGGCATTACATGGAAGGACCACAAGACTAACATGCAGGTGCTAAGCCGGACTTGGCAGCGAAGATTACAGGACATTGTAGCAGAGAGACGACTTCGCATGGCAGGCCATATCATCAGGATGCCACCTGGACAACCAGCCAATCACGCCATGTCATGGACCCCTCGTGGTAGTGGCAGACAACGAGGTCGTCCAACGAAAACTTGGCGGTCTACATTTAAAAAAGACCTGGTGGACCGAGGAGTCGATTAGAACAGCGTCAGGGCTGTGGCTACTAACAGAAGCAGATGGCGAACTCTTGCTGCCCAATGTCCTGTCAAAGACCGGAGGATCTAAGTGCTAAGTAAGTGTTTTTGATGCCCTCGTGCGCAGGTTTCCTTGAACTTAGAAGGTCGAGACTTGGACCATTGAAATCTACGTTCAATGCTGAAAATTTCATACGCAGCTTGTTTTGGTCTACATTGTATTTGTAGTGATTTCGGCGCAATTCGCTCTTGAAATGTGTCTCGCAGCCCAAAATTGCCAAAAAATTATAAAAAAAACTCTTATTAAATGTTCAAAGTCATCCAAGGTCATTGCTCTCGGTGGCAGTCGAAAGCCCGTGTACGACTTGTGATTAATAGTGACCTAGGCCCTATCTCGCACCGTTTCTAAGATACAGAGACTTATTGGCCAAAAATCGCAAATTTTCCCTACCCCTATCTCATTTAGCGCCCTTGCGAATTTATGGGAAAGCTTTACATATGGATACAGAACCTAGAGTCTTCCAGGCAGCCGACGGTGAAGATTTGGTAATCCTAGCTTGCACCGTTTTTTGACTGATCCACCCGTGTGACAGACGGACAGACAGACAAAATTGCGACGGCTAATAAGCGCTATAGCAGTTTCTGCTTTCGCGCGTAAAAATTATCACATGACTAGCTATCTAATTTTGTTTGTGTGTGTTAGGGAGAGCATCTGCAGCGTGGCAGTCGATTGGTAGACTTCGACATAAAGCTCGGTGACGCCGCGTGTGTTCCAGTGTCACTGACTGAAAACCAGGTTGACTGTAGACCACCAAAAGTCAGACCCAACAAGAGCAACGTCACCAACACACTGTGCCACGGCGACTCGCTCTCTCTTCACGTCAGTTTTTACCACTTCAATATTACATGTACAGCGAGTGGCCAAAAGTGAGTAACCAAGATGGCGCCACTGCGTAATTGCCAGCAAGTGTCTGACAAGATTAAACGCATGTTTGTGAAAAAATACTGAAGAAAATTATCCGTAAAGTCAGTAATTGGTCGGATAATTTTTGGCTGTAATGAACAATTGCAGTTTCTCAACAAGGAGGCATATAATCTGCGAATATAAACAAAAAGCAATGGCACCCAAATTCCGATGACCGCTTTATTAAATCTTCTTGCATTTTGACGTTGGTCAGTTTATTCCGGAGCCTCAATTTAATTTTCTGTTACACTTATGTCTTGAATTTGCACAGGCTATGTCATACTATATATGCATTTTTCCATTTTCCAGTTTTTTGGTGAATTTTTAGTGCTGTGCTGGAGTTAACCTTCGTTGAATATAAAACGCTATTCCACAGCATCACAGTGTAGCACGATAGTGCGTAACACTGTTGTAAGGGCGACTATCAAACTCAATGGGAAACCCCAGATTTTGGGCACCTGTAGCCTCCAGACCCCTGAGTCAATCGACTTAAAATTTGACATGGATGATTAGGTCGGCCATGTGACCCTAACAGGGTTATGGTTGCAAGATTCCAGGCACGACCGTTTAACATGTCTGTCGTTCAGGTATATGCACCCACGTCAGACGATACAGACGAACAGGTGGAACAATTCTACGCAGACCTGGAAACAACGCTGGACGACATACCGAAGAAGGATATCGTAATCATTGCAGGTGACTGGAATGCAAAGG
>Ga0209671_1005850_pt1 | contig 12508 bp, 4 predicted proteins | sample WorMetHERISLAND2_2_FD_187401 | JGI IMG/M metagenome (GOLD analysis project Ga0209671, IMG submission 187401) | Marine gutless worms symbiont microbial communities from Max Planck institute for Marine Microbiology, Germany - Olavius geniculatus... | ecosystem: Host-associated > Annelida >...
GGCTGATAGGTCGGCTGGATCGGTTACTCGTGGGCATGCTTGGAAATTGATCAAGACGCATAGCAACACCGACATCAGACTCTAGGCCTACTTCTTTTCATCACGTGTGCTGAACCTTTGGAACAGTCTTCCTCATCAAGCGGTTGAGTCAGCTTCAGTTGCTGAGTTCAAGAGGCATTTAGAGAGACTTCGCGCAACAAAGATGGGTTTGTTTCTTCATGGATCGTTGGTCCGCATGACCCTATTGCTGCTCTCGAAGTGCATTCATTCTGGCTACGAATTTACTGTGTCTGATGTTACTGGAATGACAGTGTATTGAGGCTAGAAGTGGAGCAGCAAACCAGGTAAAGAACCTGGTAAAGAACAGTGTTACCTATTGGCTATGCCGATCATGACATTGCTGCGAGACTGGGTTAACCCGTCGTTTTTAATTTTTGATATTTGCAGCTCGGGGGTGGGGGGCGAATACCCCGGCCATCTACGCCGCTAAATTTGCAGATCGGCTAACCGGTTACAAACCGGTTAGTAGTTTCGTTTAACCGGTTTTGAAATTAACCGAAAAGCGCATCCCTACTTGCTAGTCTCAACTAGTGCTGTCAGTTGCTAGTTTGCTACCCTGCTCCAATAATGAAAAATCTAGTTCATTCATGACAAATTATTGAAGTTGTACAGTTACAGTTACAAAAAAAACGTGCAAAGCGATTGCATTTATGTATCTGTAAGGATAGTTGGACTTTCACATGTTCGAGCAAGACAGTGCCTTAGCACACCGAGGTTGCAAAAAAGTTGAGTTTTTGGATCGCAAGACGCCTGATTTCATGTCCCGATGTTGCTTAGTGCTGACACAATAAACATTTTTCATTAGCGAACCAGATTAAGCTCACCATCGAAGCAGGGTAGCAATTGACAGCACCAGTTGAGACTATCCAGCTTGTACCCGTGACACATTATGACGTCAGCATTACGTCAGGACTAGCAAAGAATATTTAATCAACTGTTACATTTTGTTGCAATGTTTTGAATTAGCATTTCTGCAGCTACAAATGATAAAAATTTCGTATAAATTGATCATCACTTGAGTGAATTATGAAAAAAAGGGGTCTTTTATGAAACACCGTGTAGAACTCACACACCAACTGATCTACAAGACACCATAATCTGCAGAGACACGAGAGGCCTACTATACAGTGGCGTAGACAAGGGGTTCAGGGGGCCCAGGCCCCCAATTTCATTTTTGTTTAAAATAGATGTTAAAACTCAAGAAAATAATTAAAATTGTTGCTACCAAATCTCATATTTTAAGGCTATAATGCACCAAATTCGATGTTGGCTGGGGGAGGTGTCCTACTGCTAAAGGGATAGAGAGAGAAAAAGCGGAAGACAAAAGAAAAAAAGAAAAAGGGATGAGATGGAATGGGAGGAAATGTTAAAAAGGAAGGGCGAGACCCCCAATTCACATTTCTGGCTACGCCGCTGCACGCCCTTACTAGTCTAAAGTGCGCCTTTGACGACGACAATGTCGACGGACAGGTATAGCTTTATCTGCTGTCATTGATACAATTACATTACCGATCATTTTATTTCCGCTTCCGCTAGCTGCCGATGACTCGCCGTTGTGGAATTATAGCCTCTTGCTTTCATCCGGGCGGCCTAGCAATAACCAAGGACTCAGCCTCGTATAGCAATAAGCGTCGGAACGCTGTATATATCGACGGCCCGCGGCCCGAGTAATGCACTTACAGCATAATGTATACGGCCAGTGGTCGTCCGCTACTGCTACACTGTATACGTAAAGGTTCCGCGTAGCAGATTAAAGCACGGGCCGAGGAAAGAGGACCACAAGACGCGATCGCTCGGACCGGCGTACAAATGAGGTAGTAACCTTTAACGGTGTCGTCGTCGTCGTATACACGGACCGAATGAATGCCGACGATGGCAGAGCCAGGAATGTGAATCAGAGGGCCTCCTCTCTCTCCCTCTCCTCTCACCTTCCTTTTTTCGCCTTTCTCCTCCCATTTTCCTCCCCCTCCCTCCCATAAAAGTACAACCCTTAAAATCCAGCTATCTGCGGGAGCGCTGTGAGCTCCCCAGCAAGGCTTGAGATGGAAATCGAACTTCGTTTATTATAGCTTGTGGCAACAATTTTAGTTATTTTCCTGAGAATCAACTGACCAAACTGGCAAATTTAGTGCAGTTCAAACGTACGTGTGGTGCTTATGTTTTGTGTAGAGAATTTGGGGCAGGGAGGTTGGGCCCCTTGGGTCCTCCCTGTCTTCGCCACTGTACATACACAGACGAAATGAACGCCGAACGGATACGGAAACTGTATCGGAAGTAAGTCGGGGCGGGAGGGGAGAAGATGGCGCAATTCTCAGGGGCAATTAATCCGTCTTCCGGAATTATTATCTGTCTGTCACTCGCTAGGCGGAGCAAGCGTCCATCCATCCTTCTGGCAATATCTCTATATACGGCCTAGCTTCCTGGCAAAACGAATATAATTTAGATTTATTCGGCGTGAGGCAATTGGGCCACCACATGACAGATACAAGGCCAAAGCCTGACATTACTGCTATAAAGATGTCAAAACGAGAATTATCCCACTAGGCGTGGTTACGAGTATAAGGGAAACATTTTAAAAATATACCTACGGCTCTCGTCGCAGCCTAAAAACCCGAAAAAGTCACTAAGAACCCTAACAGGTGGCTCAAGGTCAACAATGTTGGTACCCCGGAAAGGTCGACATCAGTGTTTGTGATGATAAGCAGCAACTCAGTGTCTATCTGCAACCGTGTTCTGCACGCTAGACGAGTCAATGGCAGAAAAATAAAGACTTAGATCGCTTAGGTCGGTACCCCTCTTTAACGCCCTCGTTCCAGAGGAATAACCTCATCCAGCGGCACAAAAGTTTGTCACCAAAACTAGAGTGCCTGTGGCAGCCCACGGTGAAGATTTCGTTATCCTAGCTTGCACGGTTCTGATAGGGCTGCAGTGTGTGACAGACGGACAGACAGACGAACGGACAAATGCCAAGACGCGCTTAGCATATCTGTTGTCGCGCGTAAAATACTCAATCAGAGACTTATGTGGGTTGTGTTCTTTTGAAACTTTCACTCTAGGCAAATCGGACCGGATGAAGTAGAAACAAGAAGCCCAGTTGTCGTTAGAAAGGACCGACCGTTTCCGAGATACGGCGACTAATAAATCGAAACCGTGCATTGAAAATTGCAGCCAAACCGCTGCAGATAGAGACATGGTTACTACTGACAGCCTATAAGAACTCGTCGTCGCCCTGTCCTATGGCACCATCGCTGACCCTCTGCGACTTACCGTTCAGCCACAATACCGCACGATTGGCATAGCAAAGTGCGTAATGACCCTTCAAAGTCAGCCAAGGTCAGTGATTTTCGTGTCATCTGAAATACAATATGCGACTTCCTATTAGTGATCAATAGATACAGCAACTTATAGCTTCGAAAATTGCGACCAAACCGCTGCAGATAGAGACATGGTTACTATTGACAGCCTATAAAGTCCCCATCGCTCTATCCAACAACACCATCGCAGACCCTACGCGATTTACCCTTTAGCCACAATACATTTCGTTACAGACAGACGACGGACAACGGACAGACAGGCATACCGACAAATCGTAGCAAAAAGGGCCATACCTTTAAGCTTACAGCTTAACGGTCGGTCAAAGAAATAAAACAATTGCTTTCCGATGACTTCCGGAAACGAAATCATGCATAAATCTCTGGTCCTGTTTCACCGTAGATGCATTTGGGCGGCACACGCTAGCCTAGTGATGTATGCCGGCTTGTAATGGTCTTTCCGTGTTGCCACCGCACCTTGAAAACGATCGCCTTTATTACCTTACTACATCACGCCGCGGAAAAACGACATCGCGTGAAAACGCGTGTAGCAAACCACACGCTGTGGTTACTATCGTTTTTTTGTCTCCACCGAAAGGGTTATGTGCTGAGTCTGCTCGTTTGTATCCATAAACACATTTTGACGATAATTTTTTCATGGGTTGAGCATGGCATTGGAGTAAGAGGGAAGTGACTATAATTCTAGCGACGATCCGGACTATTTTATTGACTGTTTCAGGAACATTCAACACTCTTGTCCGCCGCAAAAGCTCAGTCAAATAGTTGACCTTGCTCTGACCTTGGTTTTGACCCATAACCCTAAAAACGTAACCGATTTATCTAACCTTGATATGGTATTATTTTGCTTTTTATCCACCACAATCTCTATACTGGCTTATGCAAGGTAAAGGCTAAAATTGAGTACATACAACTGTAGCTCTGGGATCACAGAGCTACGGAGCGTCACCTGCCATATGGGATCACACAGCGTTACCTGCCATCCGACAGGAGGACGCGCCCCGCCTTAACCCCAGCCAGACACAGAGCTGACTTAACGCATAAGCCAACGACCACCAGATATTACATTTTAAGGCTAAAGTGCACCAAATTCGATTTTGGCTCCGCCCCAGATCCAGCTGACGGAGCTTACAGCGCTCCCCCAAGCACCCTAGCTGAATATAAGGGGTTACACTCAGTGAAATATACAACCATTTGAAAAAATAATTTTCGATATTTGGCGAATGTTTAGGCTAGATACTGGATTGTTTATTCTATGTGTAAGGGTCACACAAAATATTTGGGCCTATAGGGTCCCTCAAAGTCTTAATCCGGCTCTGGCCATACAGACCGGTACTCGATTTACCTACTTCGGAGAAACGAAAGGCTGAGTTCCCAGTGAGATAACCTTGGTGTTGGTTATATACCGAGATGGTCTGCCTGTCTGCAGACAGTGAAACACCCTAGTTGTAACCACCCGACCGCGAGTTGAACCCACGACCTATCGATCTTAAGTGCGATACCCTACTGTTAGGCAATTAAACTGACCTAATTTTCTCGGGGTCATTCTTAACCCGCGCCGTACAAATCCGCCGCTAAAACGCTGCACTAGTGGGCAGGCAGTAATGCTTTACAATAGGCACCGTCTGACGGCGTCGGTGACTATGCGACTACGCGCACGTACGCGTCAATCAATGACTACGGGGCTGGTCCCGCTCGCCCATTGGTCAGTTCGTCAAAAACATAACCGTGTTAGTTCAGTTCAGTTAGGTAGTTCTGAACGCGCCTTTAGGTAGACCACACACATATACACAGGTCGTCTCGATAGGTCTTCTGTCTGTCTGTCTGTGCTATTCGGTCGATTGATGTTTTGCATGCTGGGTGGTAGGCTATTGCGAAACACGCGTCAATACGCAATTATATCTATCACTCACCAGCCTGCAGCTTAACCATACTCGTCACCTACGTCGGTGCATTATAGGACTATGTGAACGAGACATCAATAGAAAAATACTTTTAAAAATTCGCCGCGATTAAAGCAAAAAAATACGCGGATCGGATTTAGGCCTACATGTAATATCTGGTTGGCTTGCTTGGCTGGAGTTAAGACGGGGCGCGTTCACCTGTGTCGGGTGGCAGGTAAAATCTCATATGGCAGGTGACGCTCCGTAGCTTTCCAGATAGAGCTATACACAGCCTTTAACCTTTATGGCTGGTTATATACCGACGGGTCCAACGTAAAGCAACTTCATTGATCGCGCTAGCCACTATAGGCCCCTACACCAAACCGGCACGCGTCAAAATAACTGCTTCGGCATCGTTCTATTTCCTTGCGACAGCCCGGCTTTTCTGTAAAATCTGTCTGGCTGTCCGACTGCTCCGCAAAGCAGACAGCATACAGTAGGGCCTATCGAACCACAAGTTTTTCAAGACGCAGAAAGCAGTAAATGAAATGAGAGTCTAGAGTTGTCTTTCAGCTCAGCGAGGCACGTGGTGCTAACTAATCGTGTACAAGTTATACGGATAAGCTGCGTTCCCGATCTGCGTGCAGAAAATGCGGTCAAGTGAATTATCTGTCCAAGAACTGTAGCTTCAGCTCCAGAAACAACTTATCCGGATAAGTCAGTGCGCGTGACCTGGCAGGAACGACCTTGACCCAGATATCAGCACGCCGGTTGGCTGGCTGGCTGGCTTATCTGACTGACTGTTAAAGTAACGATCTCACTTAAGGCGCTCGTGTAGCATGTGCGCGATGAGTGTGCGATACGCGACTCGTCTATCACCGGTTTTATCCGGCACCGCTCGTCCGCATCACGTCTAATCACCGGCTCGGCGTCAGCTCGCAAATAACCGTTTCGGCCCAACCGCGCAGCAAGACGTTATAGCGCTATATCGCTCTCTCTCTCTCTCTCTCTCTCTCTCTCTCTGCTTCCTCGCAGAACGCAATTGGCGCCAAATCCCGGCCATTCTGCACCGTCTTTCCAACACTAAAGGCGTGTAGGCTACAGAGCGACGTAACTGAATTGAACTGAACTGGCATGGTTTACTTCTTGACGAACTGACCAACGGTGGCAAGCATTAATGCATTACAGCTGGTAGGCACCGTCTATCAGCGTCGGTGACCTACGTGTCTACATATGCGTCAACCAATGACCACGGGACTCGTCCTGATCGCCCATTGGTCAGTTCGTCAGAACAAACCGTGCATGTTCAGTTCAGTTCAGTTACGTCGCATGTACGCGCCTTAAGTCTAAGCGGGTGCACACGTGTGAAACCAAAACTAAACTAAATCTCGCTTCACCGGTTGTCTGTCTGCTCTGCAAATCTTCTGTCAAAGAACAAAGACAACTGGAAAAGTAAGTCGGCCCAGTGCCGACAAATTTTGCGGCCGTCCGCCCAGCTACTCGTATAATACTGTACTGCATAATACTAACCTTGACATTTTCAGAGAACTGATGCAACACGCACTTGTTATTAACCTAACCTGAAAAACGCTCACACAGGTTACGGTTTTTCTGTAATGAGCACTTTAGTTTTTGAGTTAGCAGCCCGTGCGAGACAAACGGGCAGACAAGACCCTTATTGCGGCCTATTGGAATGCCCGCACGATAGGCTATTCTCAGTATTCTGCATGCCCAGAAATAACGCAATTTAGCCTAGGCCATATACGGTAAGTGGCAAGCGTCCGTGCATGGGACCGGTCCAGTTTTTAGCCGACTGTACTTAAGTAACCGCCGATCGAGCTATTGGCACAGTTGTCGTCCGTCCGTCCATCCCAAGTTTCAAGCTATAAGTGGACATATCTTGGAAACGGTCATAAAGATAGGGCCAAGGTTACTATTAATCACCAATATGAAATCGGATACGCTCTATCAAATGAGAAAAAAAGTCATCGACCCTGGTTGACCTTCAAGGTCACTGACAACCAGTACGGTCGACTATACTAGCAACACCTGGGCTTCTTGTATACGCACCCAGAAATCAGCATTTTCAAAACGGAAATACAGTATACTCGTGTTCGGCCAAAAGGGCACTTTATTTCAGTTGAACAGATGGCGGTTTAATCGTCTTCGTGCATGTTTTAATCGTAGTGTGAGTTCCGCAAGCCATTCTGGATTCTGAAGCAGTCTGCAACGGAGATGCAGCTGGCGTACAGCGTCAGCGAAATAATGCACTCACTTAGGCCGGCATTGCACAGGTCTATGGAGAGTGAGAAACGACGACGCTCAGTATGGGTTTAGCTAAATCTGATTATAGGAGAACTTGAATACAGACCCGGGCCGGGGGTATAGTGCATTCGGCACTCATGGCCTTAGACAGGCGTCCGGTTTTAGGAATCACATTGGGGGAAAAGCGATTTGCCCTGTCTTTTGGTTCACTTCTCTCCCCTTCTTTTTCCCTCCCCTCCCCTTTCCCTATCCGTCTTCATTGTCCGTCCTTCCCCTGTCACCCCCTAGATCCAGCCAGGGAGTTTGGGGGAAACTTATCTTCAGCGCACTAGAAGTTTCAACGTTATGCGCTATGTATAAATTCACGTTTTACTTACTTACTTACTTGCATTAAGGTTAGGCCGAAATCGAGAAAATCGAGACGCGAAAAATGCTTTCGTACTGCAAATATTCGCCACGCAGGAATCGCGCGCCTCTACGTGGGCGTCGCCCCCACAAATATTTGGTCGTGGGCGGATCGCCCACGATGTCTGCACCCCCCTCTCCCCCACATGCACGACAATTAGGCCTACGCTAACGCTTGCCGGCCTGCACCATTGGAGCTTATTCTAGTACCATTCATTCATTGTTCCGTGGCTTAAAGCGAACGATGACGAATTGGCCAGTTTTGTTACGACTAATACTGAATGATGAGGTTCCTATTGTCCAATGCAAGCATGCAGCCCGTATAATACGAGTCATTACGTATACACCCTGCAGACTGCATTCAGTTCTCCATACAGTAAGACTGCATATAGGCCGATTATTATTCCATATCCCAAAACAGCAGCCAGACTAAAATACTGTGTATATGGATAGGATCAGACCTATTCAATGTATTACGAAATGTAAATACATTGCGGTTGGTTGATAACGGCGAGGTTACCTCCGCCAAGGAGGTTATGTTTCTGCCGGTTTTTGTTTGTTCGTTTGTTTGTCTGTCTGTGGGTTAGCAAGATAACTCAAAAAGTTATGGACGGATCTTTCTGAAATTTTCAGGGAATGTCGGGAGTGGCAAAAACTACCAGTGATTCACTTTCGGGGGTGATCCGGCAGGAATCCTGGATTCTGGATCACTTTGAAATTTTCGTTACCATTGCGTTAAAGGCGGCATAAGGGAACTGCTGGCAAAGCGAATATGGTGACGCCACCTGGCGAACAACATTGCCTTGGCGGAGGTACCTGCGGGCTATGACTGCTTTCTAGTTTAAGTATACAGTTAATCTGAGCAAAGCTCACGTGACGCGCGACAGCAGGAATGCTACCGCTGAGAAATTTCGGCTCAATCTATGATAAAACATGCGTCGTGGCCTGACATCGTAAACAAATGACCAAAAACCCGCTTTCTGGATCTCAAAGTCATTCAAGGTCATCAATGTAGGTACCCCGGAAAGCTCGCCAGTAGTGCTTGTTAAGATAAACAGCATGTCTGTGTCCATCTGCGACCGCTGTTTACGCTGAATATAGTGATAATAGCAGAAATCACGCATTTTAAAGGGGTACCCAAGTTTGAGGCCCCCGTACAAAGATCTCTTTGGGGGGTCGAAACTTAAACTGCCAAAATCTACATTTAATGCTAAAAATTCCACGCATAAAAATGTTTTAGCAGCCTTCTAATTCATCCGTTCTATTCAACGGATGAATTAGAAGGCTGTTTCGTAGTTACAGGCATAGCGAGCTTGAGACTTTCACATGTTCGCCTGTTTGCAATATGTGGAACGTATGCCAGTACTGTAAGGTTTTCGTCGTGAGAAATTCCGAGCTGCGTCGCAGTTTAACACGATGAAATAAAAGTTACATTTCGGTGGAAATTTGCGCTGTTCAAGCGCTTCCAGTTTTTGTTATTTTTTGCCAGTTAGAACAGCAGTTATATAATTTCCTTAGCCGATAACAATCTTTACTTTCTGGAACAGTTAGTATGTGTATTTTGTATATGTATTGTGTGTGAGAAATAAGATAGAAATTAGAAACTGATTGATTGACAGAATGATTGGCATTTGGCGCAGGGCGCTGTGGTGGGTTAAGGCAGCTCGTCAAAACGCGGAAATCCCACCAGTCGGCATCAACTCTAACCCTAACTTCAACCTAATCCCGTGAGAACGAAGCTTTGTGACTGTCTGTCCTGTCGTGTCTGTCAGAACTGGAATGCACACCGGCTTTCGTTCTTTCGTTAAGATGGGATAGGGATTTCGTTTTGATGAGCCAGCCGTCAGCGTGGGGGCGTTCCGAAACGTGATTCGATCGATCCGTTCGTCGGCTCGCTTTGCTCCCATGGCCTGCAGCAATCCAATCCAACCCCGTTCTTAGTTAGGCCTACAGCTGACTTTAGTAGCCCCTGACGTGATGTTCTCCGCCCAAAAGTAAGTAGGTAAAACGTCGCATTCGTTTGAAAAGAGATCTCTTATGTGCTGGTCACATTATAGTAGAAGCTAAAGAAAAGGATTCGTAAAGTTTTCCCAGATATTCGAAAGGGGGCATTTCGATCGATGGCGCTAAATGAGAAGGGGTACGAAAAATTGGTCATGTTGAGCCAATAAGTTGCCGTATATCAGGCTGCTAAAAACATTTCTGTTCTGCAGGTGTTAAGAACGCAGCGCACTGCGACGTTACTTACTTACTTATTTACTCAATAAAACATGGAAATTCAGGATTGCAGTTTCCTCCTTCGTTCAGGTACGATCGAAACGACATTGAGCTAGAAGCGATCAGAGATCTGAAACCTAAATAGTGCTGCCACCTGGAGAATACAAACGAATACCTCTAATACTTAGTACTTGCATACTTTACTTTAACCAAGAAATTTGAGCTAATGCTCACGAGACGCGCGAAAGCCTATGGCAGTTCCAGTTCAGTAGTTTAACTGAATATTGGGGTGTTCACGCTAAGTTAATATACAAATACCAAATTCTCTATCTGGATCGCATAACGATAGTAACGTGGCGCCACCTTGTGAATGATGTAGACTTGTATCGCAGACCGAAATCGCCAAAAAAACCATAAAACACCCTATTTTGACGTTCAAGGTCATTCAAGGTCATTGAATTGGGCGCCAATCGAGAGCCAGTGTACGACTTCCTATTAGTGATTAATAGTAACCTAGGTCCTATCTCGCACTGTTACTGAGATACAGCGACTTATTGGCCAAAAATCGCAAATTTTGCCCAACCACCCCTCTCATTTAGCGCCGTCGTTCGCGGTGACCGCCTTTGAATTTATGGAAAAGCTCTACAGTTTCTGAAACTAGAGTCTTCCAGGCACCCGAAGGTGAAGATTTGGTGATCCTAGCTTGCACCGATTTTGACTGATCCATCCGTGTGACAGACAGACGGACAGAATTGCGATGGCTAAGACGCGCTGAAAGCAGTAGCTGCTTTCGCGCGTAAAAAACACCAGGGGCCGCACTCTCGAAACTTTTCTTTAAAAAATATTCCTTTAGGTCTATCTTTCATATCGTATTTTCCTTATAGATTTCTTTGAAAACATTTCCCATCCGAATATTCGACGGCGTTCTTTGCATTTATTGCGACATTTCCCCGAAAATTTTCCTTCTAAGATCCTTTCTTAAGATGCTTCGAGAATGTGCATCTTTTTTAGCCGACCGTATTAGAGTAACGGTCGATCTTTTGGCATGGATGTCGTTCGTCTGTCTGTATGTCCGTCCGACCGTCTGCCTGTTACGCATGTATTGTGGATAAACGGTGCGAGATAAAACCTAAGGTTGCTATTAATCACTAATAAGAAGTCGCATGTCGGCACTGTCGGCTTTCAAATGACATGGAAATCGATGACGTTGTATGACCTTGAAGGGTCACAGACGCACTATGGTATGCCAATCGTGCGGTATTATGGCTAAACAGTAAGTCGTAAAGGGTCAGCATTGGTACCATCGGATGGAGCGCGGGCGACTTCTTATAGGCTGTCAATAGTAACCATGTCTCTATCGGCAGCTGTTTGCCGCAATTTTCAATGGAAAGTTTCAAGCAATAAGTGGCCGTATCTCGGAAACGGTGAAAGATAGGACCAAAGTTACTATTAATCACTAACAGAAAGTGGCATACGCCGTGTCAGACGAGATAAATATCACTGACCTTGGATGACCTTGAAGGTGATTTGACAACCAGTACGGTCGGCTATCCTAGCGACAGCTGGGCTTTTTTGAGTATTTTCTAAAAATAAAAACCTTCCGAAGATCTGCCTACGATAATGTGCCCCAGAACTCGAGACTCATCAGAGCTGTGTCATTTCGGTTTCGCGTCCACAGACCTCGGCTCGGTCTTCCCACGATATGATCGTAACTCTGAGAGCGGCGGACAGGGGGCGCCCAGGTCGCGCAACCAATCTCTCAACGCGCCCGCCTTGCTGCAGGAAACTTCTAGGCTTATAGGCCTCTTCCTCCAACCGATCGACCGGCCGAAAATTGACGTTTATTGTCCGCACTCGCGGGGGCGACCGATATCCGGACGATATGTATAGGCTACTGGCACTAAAACACGACGAGGAACGAACGACGCGGGAACACCGCGCGCAGCAGACCATAATCCGACCGACGGAATGTCAGGTCCATGAGACGGACCGTCGTCAAATTCACGGCGTAATCCCCCCTCGCCCTCCCGGATAGAATAAGAGCCTGATGGAATACCCCCCAAAATGGAATGATCCTCTTAAACATCTGTGAATACCTGCATGATTGAAACGGTGACTAGTGAGCTAAATTCGTCATGTGACTCGCAAATCAAATGCTTTTAATGAAATCAACTGACTTTATGAAAACATCTGAACAACTAACTAATAAAAGACGTTTGCTAATTCTACGAATCTTGCACGCAACAATTTTTACGCGCGAAAGCAGAATGCTTCGCGCGTCTTTGCCATCGTCTGGGCGTCCGTCCGTCTGTCTGTCTGTCCGTCCGTCCGTCCGTCACACTCGTGAGC
>Ga0209671_1005851_pt1 | contig 12508 bp, 5 predicted proteins | sample WorMetHERISLAND2_2_FD_187401 | JGI IMG/M metagenome (GOLD analysis project Ga0209671, IMG submission 187401) | Marine gutless worms symbiont microbial communities from Max Planck institute for Marine Microbiology, Germany - Olavius geniculatus... | ecosystem: Host-associated > Annelida >...
TCTCCAATCCGGAGGAGGCTTGCGTATCGCGGCAGCAATGGCACGATGGTGATCTTCGTCAGGAGAGCTGCGGGCGATGTGACCGAAGAAACGGAGCCGTCTGCTTGTAACTGTGCCAGTCCTATCCGACGAAGGATTTCGCCTCTGCTGCCACCAGAGGAGTCAATCATACTGCCCAGATAGACGAATGAATCGACCACCTCAACAAGTCCGTCTGCCACCTGGACTGTTGGGCATGGAGCTGGACTGCCAAATTGGATAATCTTGGTTTTGGACCAATTAATCTGAAGCCCAAAGGCAGCTGCCTCCTTATGCATTACTGTTAGGGCAAGGACAAAAACTTCCAGCATTTCTGCAAGTAATGCGACATCGTCTGCAAAGTCAATGACCTTGGATGACCTTAAACGCCAAAATACGGGTTTTATAGATTTTTTGGCGATTTCGGGCTGCGAGACACAGTTCAAGAGCGAATTGCGCCAAAATCAAAAAAAGTGCGAGCTAAGATCACAGAATCTTCACCGTCGCCTGTCTGGAAGACTCTAGTTTCAGTATCCCTAAACCTTTTCTATAAATTCAAGAGGGGTCATTCTGAGCGAGGGCCCTAAATGAAAGGGGGTAAGAAAAATTTGCGATTTGTAGCCAATAATTGCTGTATCTAAGAAACGGTGCGAAATAAAGTCTAGGTTACTATTAATCACCAATAGGAAGTCATACACGGGCTTTCGATTAACATCGAAAGCAATGACCTTGGATAACCTTGAACACCAAAATAGCTGTTTTTTGGTTGATATTTTTGGGCCATTTTAGGCTGCGAGACACATTTCAAGAGCGACTTGTGCCGAAATCGCCAAAATAGACCAGAATAAGCATTAAACGTAGATTTTAACGGTCTAAGTTTCGACCTTCTATGTTCAAGGAAACCTACCCACGAGGACATCAAAGAGCGGTACCTCTAAAAGTCCTTATTTTATGCTTGCTTGCTTGCTTGCTTGCCTGCATGCCTGCCTGCCTGCCTGCCTGCCTGCTTGCTTGCTTGCTTGCTTGCTGTTGGTCAGTCTAGCGTGAAGACAGTTGCAGATAGGCACAGACATGCTGTCTATCACAAAAAGAACTAGTGACGTGCTTTTTAGGTGTATCAACGTCGATGACTTTAAAAACCCCTAAACTCAAAAATAATGGGGTTTATTGTTTTTTTTGCAATTTTTGGCTGCGGCGCGCACACTTCAAGAGTGAATTGCGACGAAATGGCTGGAGATAGACTAAGATAATTTGCGAACAGGAACTGCTGTAGGCTTTCGCGCGTCTCGTGAGCATTAGCTCAAATTTCTTGTTACTGTTTTTGTCGTTGTTATTGGAAACCTTAGAAATTAGCCTAAGTTGTTATGTATAAGCTAAGCGATGGAAATATTCAGCATGAACGTTTGCTTCTGTCGATGTGTTGTTTATTATATTTACACGTCTAAAACCAAGTGCAAAATTTTAAAAAAAATCAACAAGATTTTGCTTACGCGATTAAGTTCTGGGCCTTTCCAATTCATTTTTATGACTACTGGTAGCGAACGATAATTTTCCTCATTTTTGTTTCGATTTAACCGTATATAACCTGATGAATTTATTTTTGACCGGAATGCTTTCCATACGCCGCTAATGACTTTCGGGAAAATTGTTTGCAGTAGGCTTAATTTCGTTGGACATCTGATGGTAGATTATAAATATAAGTAAAAGTGTTTTAAAATGGCGCGTCTAGAAGTAGGCATAAAGTGTGTGCTGCATTTAATAGAACTCGAATATAGGCTTATGTCACGCATTTACAGTTCAGGTTCCCCTAGGTTAGTTACGCCTATAAGCCAGTTATTAATATCACAGTCAGATATGTCAATGATTGATCAATAACGTAGAGCTGTAGCCCACGCCTACTGAAGTTAAGTTGGTTGCCGGTGGCAGGCAGGCTGGCATTGCAAAGTCAAGTTGACTTCAAAAAGAGACCGTCGCCGATCGTCATTTGAACTATCTTACAACGACCTCGAGTGTTATAGGCCTATGCATAGGCACAGCCAGAAATTTGAATTGGGAGTGGCGAACTAAGGCCAAAAGAGCTGAAAATCGAAGCTGAAGGCCGACAGCAAAAGTGGGAGTCCCCCTCCCTACCAAAAATGGAGTCTAGAAAGGGCAGTAAACTCCTCCAGCGGGACTCAGGGCGAAGCACCGGCTACGAACATTTTGGGGGATAAAAAGGCGCTGAAAATGCATGTGGCGGGTTTAAATTTCGTTAGTTTTGCTGCACAAATTTGCATTTCATAACTGAAGTTGAAGGAAGTTGAAATCAGTCGTTCCCTACCTCCTGCCTCTGATTACGCCACTGTTTATATGTCATAAGCCGCTAGCAAGTCAATCAGAGGGCGCCAGCGTCATTGAAGGCTATCGTCAGTGCATTCTTTGGCAGCACAGGTATATTGTAGCCGTCAGCGTTAATACGTCGTAGAAGCAGCCAATGCCGACAGCGAAAATACAGACACTTAATTTGCGTCTTTGACGTTTTGTCACTAAGACGTTTCGCCTACTAAAAGTTGCGATCAACGGCGAAGACGACGTTGTTTTTTGCGGTCCGTCTTCTCGGCGTCCGTTCATCTTTGCCGTCGTCCGTAATTTTTACTGGTGAGACGTGCAAGTGGCGAAAAGTTCTGATAGCGCTAAGCGCGTGGCTGCTTGCCAACGTGTAAGAAAGAGCGGTTGTGTGCGGGCGCCGCGGTGACTGAGATTAGTCTATTGCCGCTGTTGTCACTGTCAGAAGCACAGCACGCTGCATACCTGTGCCAGATCGACTGCGACCAAATTTTTCATTCACGCACCTGCAGCAGTCTGACGTCATCGTGTGGTACGTATGGACTTACTCCGTTTACACAAAGAAGCTGCGACGTAGCAGTGACGACGTTTTGAATTGGGGCAGATAACTAGTACACCGGTTAGGCCTACTTGTGCTCGGGGAAAAGTTTGCAGCAATTTTGGTTTCTCTTGACGTTTTTTTTGTTAGCGAGTTAGGAGCCGTGGTGCAGGACAGGCAGACAGACGGACAAGACCCGTAATGCGGCTTATTAGGACGGCCGCATGATAAGTCTAACATTTGCTGTGCATCAATCTCCACATCTGGACTTTTTTCTTCATTTTGATTGCACTAAAATGTCCTGGAAAATAAAAATGCTGGATAATTGATAAACTAACACGGGGTTCAAAAATCAAAATAAACAACGTGCAGCACCAGTGTAGCATGTACGTACTAAAATACAATGATGAGATAAAGTTCAAAGTACTTGACGTTTCATATACACATTATTAAGAACTTTGTGCATTGCATTACACTGTGGATTACTGTCTTTTATTTACATGGGAACGTTGGCTGCCGCCAAGATGGTTCTGGAAAAACGTTATGGCGGTCTTGGAAAGTCGTGGAACAGTTCTGTGCTAGCCGTGTGTGCATATGGGCTGTATTCAGCTGGTCGATCTGTCAGTACGACTTAACGTGATCATTCGTCGGACGCACGGAGACACAGAATGGACGCTGGTCGGACTGGCAATAAGATCGAGCAGTACTGCGGCAGTACAGAGTCATCTCAAAGCGGCTATTCGCTGTCGGCGTTTCTCAGTCGCCATCTCAACAGTCTGCCTCTGATAGTCCGCCTCTTTAACGTCGACACACGAACTCATCATCATTATGATCAGCATCAGCATCAGCGCGATGTTGTCTGGATTCACACGCTGCCGCCCCCTCCCCCCGCGTGCGTTCTCGTCGCTCCCAGGGTAAGTGCTCCGCATAGACCTAAGGCGCGCGCAAAGCTAACGAAATGAAATGAAATGAAAAGACACAACACAACTACAGGGTGGGCCATAAAAAGTAAGCTATAGTACTTTTTCCATATCTTCGCTTAATATCGATCAATTTTCACAATTTTTATCACCGGTAGACTCTGTAAGAAATTTACTTCTCAGTGGCGTGCACACCACACAATCCACACATATTATTTCGCTACACTATCTTGTATAATATAAATATTTAAAAACTACATTATCTACAGATGGTAATAAGATCGAGTGGTAAATTTTTAAAGAATTTAAGTTAAATGTTTAATATAAGTCATAGTAAGTGTCAAAAAAGTTTAAACGTAGCTATAAAGTAAGTTTTTGTGTTTCAAAAAATAGTGCACAGCTTGTAGGGCCGCACAATTGAAATACATCGCTCTGTGTGCTCATTCAGTTAACTGAGCAAAATTGCAGCCATCAACCAGCATTAATGTGCATTGAAAATTTGTGCACGCTAAAATCGTTCAAACTATTTTTTAAAATGTTTAATATTTTTTCCAATATTTTTGTCATTTACTATAACTCATAGTTTAACATTTAAGTTAAATATTTCAAAAATTTACCACTAGACCTTCTGTCCATCTGTAGATATTGTATGTTTTGGATATTTATATTTTACAAGGTAGTGTAGCGACATAATAAAAGTGTGTGCATGCCACTGAGTAGCAGTTTTCTTACAGAGTTCAGTGGTAAAAATTGTTAAAATTGGTCAATAATTAGCTAAGATATGGACAAAGTGCAATAGCTTACTTTTTTGGCCCACCCTGTATGTCATTTTAGTTCAGTTTCAGTTCAGTTTGATCTGTTCCTAGGCGCCTATAAACCAAACTCAGCTCGCGGTGTTTTAGCAATTTTCTGCTGCAGTGAAAGAATTCTGACGATCGGTCAATATCTGGCGAAGATCTGGACAACAGTTTGATGCCATGTTTTATTACAATACAATACAATATTCGTCAAAATACAGACTATGCACACATTTAGATTACACATTAAAATTGTTAAAATATTCAACTGCGCGTCATAGTGCGTTATAGCGATAGTAAAACACAAATTTGCAGCTTATTCAATGTGAAGCATTTGCACTACAGCTGCACTACGTTGTGCGTTGCGCTCAAGCGCGTCATATCGTGTAGGCCTATCTATCAGTGTCGCTTTCAGAGCAACACAACGCGCAGTCGTAGTCGAAATAAGTCTCAATACAGGCCTATGTAATAGAGCGTGCAGCTGGCAAAACGCTGAGTAGCAGCTGTAGGCAAATACGTAAACAGCATGCACGTGTTAGCTCATTGTGCAGTGAAGCGTGACCGTCGATTTCTTCTCTCATTTAACTTATAGGGTGTTTACACGATCCAGCAAACGTCCAGCAAACTTCCGGCAAATGTATTCAAAATACACGTGAATTGCTGGACGTTTGCTGGACGTTTGCTTGATCGTGTAAACACCCCATTATGCTGCATTCACTCAGTGCAGTAGTTGGCAGTCGTGCTGGTGACGGACCGGCACACAAGCAATTATTTGTTCATCAGCGCTTTTACTCTCACTCGCTCATTATATGGGAGTCATTACTATACGTTACACCGGCGACGGGTCGTTGCCAAGTTTGTTGCAATAAGTATATTATACCTTTTTTTGGTTGTTGCGTTTTCCAGACATTACGATCACCGGCCATTCTTCACAGTTACACAGTGGTCCATAAAACAGACCATTACCTGAGTGCTGATAACTTTTTCCAAATGCTAACCGATTTTCACGATTTTTGCATTATTAGGAAGAACACTAAACTTTCAACAAACTCATGTAATAGTCCCATTTTATCTAAACACCGGTCCTACACTACCTAGGAAAAATTAATAGGTTAATTTATCACAAAACATAGCATGTTTACATTATAATCCCCCAAGACGCCGTTAACTTCAGAAAATGAGGGCGAACTTCGCATTTTAATTTTTTTTCAAGCATGCAAAAATTGTGAAAATCGGTCAACATTTGATATAAAGCTATCATCGATTATGTAATGTCGTGTTTTATGGACGACGGTGCATATCGCGGTATGTAGGCATGTCCATAAACTGCTACATAGCATATCCATAAGTCTGTGGCTCGCCTATGCGTTTGTCTGATGGACGCTAGACACGAAAGTAATAACTATATTGTCGAAGCGAAAACGGAGATTTGATTAAGGCGGCTGGCTCAGTGATGACTGGTGGTAAATTTTTGTTTGAAATAACGTCTCCCCTTTTCTTCTCCCCTCCCTTTAGAAATAAGCATAAGTCTTCTTTAATCTAGCTACAGTGTCTGGGAGAGCGAGCGCCGTACTTTAGAGCATTTTTGCATTTCGGAAACTGCATCTGGTAATCATGATACCAAATTTCGCATGTTATTTTTAGATGTCCAAAGAGAAGGCCAAAAATTGCGGGAACGGTGTTCTGCCTCGTTTTCTACCACTGCATAATGCCAAAAAGCAGACGTAGATTGGAGGCAGCTGGCTGGGTATAGGAAGAGCGCTATAGCTGAGGCAAGCCAGCGAGCAGTGGTGTAGTTATTCGAGAACGGGCACGTGGCGAAACGCCGTTTCTCTAAATATATAAATTGCCGCCCTGGACTTCTAGGAATACAAAACTTGGTGTCACCAGATGCGGTTTTCGGTGGGAGCAAAACGCTCTAAAATATGTTTTCGGCCCCATACCCCACTGGGGGAGCCTACAGTGCTCCCGCAGACCCCAATAGCAAGACTAAAGGGGGCCTTACTTCTGTGGGAAGGGAGGGGAGGGGAGAGTTGAGTTGGATTATTCCTGCAATGCGGACGGGCGGACTGCGTCAGTGTGTCGTGATGCGATAAATCAACCAACCAGCACGATAGCTTTATTCTCACACGCTTCATCCGCCTGACCCTGTTCACGCAGTCTTCGTTTATGCACGATTACTTATGACGTTTGTCCTCCGAACTGAGAGACAGAAATAGTTTTACTTTTACCTGTTACGTATGTATTGTGGCTAAACGGTACGTTTTACCAAAAACTGTCTGAACAAGTAAATAGGGTTGCCCGACGGCTACCCTGTGGTACCAAGTCAGATCTCTTACATGTACATGTATATACAATTCCCCATTCCCCTAAATAATGACATAACGCCAGGTGAGACTGCCGCGCGTGACGTTTGTTATACTAGCGTTGATTGTAGCGTTTCAGTGCACGTTAACGTAGCGTCTTTGGAACTGTAGTCAACTCGGGATAATCGTTTTTCTCCGTGACCGGAAGTGGAACGCTGGCCCTTGGACATAGGCGGTACGGTACGTTCAGCCTTCCATCGCGACAGCGGGTTTTTTGTTACTTTCTACGTTTGTTTGAATGAGTAGTTAAGATGTCTACTTCTACTCGAGTAGTTTCATTTTAGACTAAGTCTTCTACTTTTACCTAAATAGATTTTCGGGCAACTACTTCTACTTTTACTCAAGTAGAAATTTTTTGAGTACTTTAAGTAAGTGGAGGAGTGAGGCTTAAGCTTGAAATGTATAAGAAAGCTTCAAAAGCAAGTGCCAAAGAGTGGCATTACGATGAGATGATTGCCACAAGCTGACGGCCTGTTTTCTAAGCGGTATCCGAGCTCGCTCTCGTCGTGTGTTGCAGCTGTCGTTACGCGGTACATCTGGCGGACGGTTAGCGCGTGTGATCGGTGTAACTGTGACACAGAGACGAGTGATAGCCGTCGATATCACTTCAGGTCGTGTGTTGGCTTTACCGCTTCACACGAACAGCAACAACAACCAGCTGACATTTGCTGTACGAGACCCACGCAACAGACCACTGAAGACCAGTAAGCACGAGCGTCTTCTTGCTGACGGCTTATCCTAAGCGTTAGCTGAGCTTTGTGTCGTGCGCTGAGTTGCTTACAGGGTGGGCCAAAAATGACACCATTTTTTGTACACCTTATAATTTCACAAAATTTTAACCGATTTTCAAAATTCGTTCGCTGTCAGAATCAAAAAACAATTTGTAATAAAACTATCTTTATAGATCCCACCACACCTCAAGTATGTCACTACACTATCTTGTGAAATGTCAGACCACGCACTTAAGGCGGCGACGCCACTGATCAACGTTGATCGAGCCTGGCATGTGGCCCCCAAACAGCCCGGACTTAAATCTGGTCATTTATGCTGTTTGGGATGTTTTCAACAGATGACCTATCAATGTTGATGATTCACGACAGTCAACCAGCTGAAGCAGGCGATCGTCGCTGAGTGGGGCAAACTGCCGCAGCGTTTGGTTAATCGCGCCATTGGTCAGTGGCTTCGCCGTCTTGGATGCGTCGTCCAGCTGCAGCAAAGCGGACACATTGATGTAAAACTGTGAGACATGACTTTTTAAACAATAACTGAAACAACAAACACGTTGATTCTGTTGTTAATTTTTTTAAAAAATATATTGTTGCAGAAGTCATTCTGTTTTCAGTTGTTATTCTGAAGACATTGACATTTCACAAGATAGTGTAGCGACACACTTTAGATGTGGTGGAATCTATAGCAGCATTGTTTATTGGAAATTGTCTCTTAATTGTGACAGTGAAAGAATTTTGAAAATCGGTTAACATTTGGTGAAGTTATAAGACGTAGTCTACAAAAAATGGTGCCATTTTTGGCCCACTCTTTACTTTGTCACCCTACTGTAACGGTTAGGAAGTTGCATTTGGGATCACAAGGTCGCTGATTTGACTCCCGTTGGGGATGCTTTCAGGTGGTAGCACTTGGATAGGTGACTGCCTACGGACCATCTATGTATATAACCAACACCAATGTCTCAGTTTTCCACAGTGTTTGAATTGCGAAAAATTAGCTGGGGGTTGAACCTTTCGACGGTCGGAGGTCCGATTAAATCTGTAATGTAAATCGTATGTATATATAGTATACTGCTGACCCCCAGGACATAATTTTACAGTGTGCTAGGGGGTTGGAAAAACAGTTGGGGGTTCAACCTCCCCCCTCAACCCCCCGGCAATTCAAACACTGGTCTTCCATCCCTAGAGGTTTGGTAATCGGGTACCGGCCTATCTAGCTGGGGTTGAAGCTGGCCACGTTCACTTTTTTCGTCGGGTGACAGATGTCATATGGCAGGTGACGTTTTGTAGTTTTGCGACAAGTTTTCCATCAAGAGCTATACACAGCCTTTAACCTTTATCTTGTCATAGTTGACGTGAATGCATTCTGGTGGCGACTTGGTGTGTTAATAGACATTATGCTTGTAGGTTGACTGCTATTGGCTGCGACTAAAAGAGGCGTCTCACTAGCGGTCCGAACGGCCGTCCGAACAGTTGGTGCGACCCCTTCTTAATTGCCCTCCGCTCTGAGGGTAGGAGGCTGAGTTGACCTGAATGTGTGTTTTTTAGGGCATGACGAACAGTCGGTGGCGTAGACAAGGGGCATAGGGGGCAACCGCCCGTCGTAACTTTAGTTGCGAATGCAAATTTGTGCGCTAAAATTAACGAAATTTACACTTGCTGCGTTTATTTTTAGGACAGTTCGTGCCCAAAAATGCGCTTGCGGCCTCCATCGGGAAAACGTAAAGCGCTCTTACACATTCTCTAGCTCGCTGCACCCTCTCAGTGCTCATGAAAAAACTTCATCCCGCCATTGGCCACGATGTTTGGTTCTTTGGGCCTAAACCCCCAACTCCAATTTCTGGCTACACTTGTAATGGCAGGTGGCGCTCAGTAGCTCTATATACGACGTCTAACCTTCGTATTGTAGAGAAGAACAGAACTTTGCACCAGATCACGGCTAAGCACAGTCTACCGCTGCTGGTCGATCACTGTAAGTCTTCGCTGTCAAACCTGACGCCGACTGTTTATCAGAAGTTCCACGCCAAGACGTCGCCGCTAGGGAGCACTCTGATGCTCAGAGATATGCGAGACATGCGATTTTTGGCACTCAACTTCATCCAGAACGGTAACAGAACGTTATTATGACTCTTTTAGGGTTTTCCTGCTTCCCGGAAAATCCTAGATTTTCCCTTGATTTCCAGGCCGGAAAGTTCTGGAAAATACTTATGGTCCTGGAAAGTCCTGAAAAAATAAAAATCCTGGCTAGTTGATAAATTCGCTGTAGCGTGTTGGTCGTCAGAAAGTTTCACTGTCTGCGGTAACGACGACAGTATTGATTACAGACAAGTTTTTTTATATGGACCTGATAATAGCGGCAGTCACTAGATTTTCGTTGCAGTATTAGTGTGTATTACCACGCACACTGTGAATGCTACAGAAAAACGCCGCTGGCACTGAGTTTTTACGCGCAAAAGCAGCTACTGCTTTCAGCGCGTCTTAGCCATCGCAATTCTGTCCGTCCGTCCGTCCGTCTGTCTGTCCGACTGTCTGTCTTGTCTCTCCGTCACACGGGTGGATCAGTCAAAAACAGTGCAAGATAGGATCACCAAATCTTCACCTCGGCTGCTTGGAAGACTCTAGTTTCAGAAACCGTCAAGCTTTTCCATAAATTCGAAGGGGCTTGCTCCGAACGAGGGCACTAAATGAGAGGGGGTGGGCAAAATTTGCGATTTTTGGCCAATAAGTCGCTGTATCTCAATAACGGTGCGAGATAGTGCTTAGGTTACTATTAATCACGAATAGGAAGTCGTACACTGGTTCTCGATTGCCACCGAATTCAATGATCTTGGATGACCTTAAAGCTAAAATGGGGTTTTATATGAATTTTTTGGCGATTTCGGGCTGCGAGACACATTTCAAGAGCGAAGTGCGCCGAAACAAATTGAGATAGACATGAAAAAGCTGCGAATGAAATTTTCAGCATTGAACGTACGTAGATTTCATTAGTCCAAGTCGCGATTTTTTTAGGTTCAAGAAAACCTGCGCACGAGGGCATCAAAAAGCGGTACCCCCGTAAAAGTCGTTATTTTACTGATGTTGGCCAGTTTTTCGTGAAAACGGTTGCAGATAGGCATGGGCATGCTGTTTATCACAACGAACACTAGTAATGGGCTTTTCACTCGTATCAACATCGATGACTTTGAAAGACCCTAAACTTTCAAAATAAGGGGTTTTTATTGATTTTTGCGATCTTCGGTTGCAGCGCATGCTTCAAAAATGAACTGCGACGAAATGGCTGGAGATAGACTGACAGTTTGCGAACAGGAACTGTTATAGGCTTTCGCGCGTCTCGTGAGCATTAGCTCAAATTTCTTGGCATGTTTTTCACAAAGCAACAAGTACTGTTTCGTTCTGGCTATATGACGATTCTCTGCACTAAAACGTGTTGATATTAAACCAAGATTGTTGGAGTCATTTGAAAATGCAACAGGGGCTCGGTTTTTACGCGCAACAGCAGCTATACTACTGTAGCGTGTCTTAGTTATTGTAATTCTGTCCGTCTGTCTGTCTGTCCGTCAGTTCGTACCTCAGACGGGTGGATCAGTCACAAATGGTGCAAGCTAGGCTCATCAAATTTTCAACGTCGACTGCCCGGAAGATTCTTGTTTCATGATCCGTAAAGCTTTCTCATAAATTCGAAAGGGGTCACCCCGAACGAGGGCGCTAAATGAGAGGGGTGGGAAAAATTTGCGATTTTTAGCCGATACGGCGTTGGCTGAGCGAGACAGGTGACGCTCTCTGGTGAGTACGAGTAAAACACTATAGATATTTAGCCGCCGGTCGTCTGGCGCCTTCTGGCGACTGCCTTAGACTTTGTTTTACTGGGCTTTCAAACATGCTCCGCTGTTGCGCGTTCCCGTTTGCATTAGCAGGGCTTTTCTTGTTTATATACGGTGTATGCCCTATACGTAACTGGCTGATGTGCAGGTGTGGTTGGTAGTGACGTCTGGTACATGCTGATAGATGCCAGCAGTGAATCCTCCTTGCGTATTGACCCAGTACCAGCTGACGATGAGCTCGTCTCCAGGCTGGCACTCTGCTCTGACGATGGCGCTCGGCGGATCAATTTCCGAGCCGTCCAAGCGCCCACAGGTCCGCAGCTTCACTCGTTTTATAGCATCACTGCGATGTGAAACAGCGGCAGTGTTTAGGCTATAGATACCGAAAAAACCGGTGGGTTTTATTAGGCAAATCCACTTAAAACCCGCTGAAAAACCCACCCAAGGTTAATCCGATTTTGGTTTCTCGTTCAACTAATGGTGAAATATGTTACTATGGTTAGTTTTTCGCGGTGACTATTGAACTTTCCCTCAGCGGTACCAAGAACCTGTAGGCTATTTGTACGACAATCATAGATTCAATTGCATTTAATAGGCGGCGGCAACAGCGCGGCTCGCTGTTGTTAGTTCGTTACCGTTTGACTATTAGAGTGTGTTTCCCACAGGAATGGGTTCGAGCCAGCATATTTAAGACTAAGGCCAGTGGCCAAGGTCACGATTTTTTTGTTCTAGAGGACTGTCCTTTAGGTCGAGGCAGTCCTCGAGGACCTCCCCCCCTTCCATTCCTGGTTTCTCTTTGAGATTAATCGTTGCCATATTACAGCAGCAGTGCTACTAATTTAAGTCGTTAATAAAATTGTTCGTGGAATGGTTGATGTAAATTTATCAGACTTTTTTTTACATCGTCTGGTTCTAGTATTACACGTGGCCATTGCTATAAGATTAGTTTTCACCACTGTCGTGTCAATGCTCGTTTAAATTTTTTCAGTAATCGTGTT
>Ga0209671_1005854_pt1 | contig 12506 bp, 9 predicted proteins | sample WorMetHERISLAND2_2_FD_187401 | JGI IMG/M metagenome (GOLD analysis project Ga0209671, IMG submission 187401) | Marine gutless worms symbiont microbial communities from Max Planck institute for Marine Microbiology, Germany - Olavius geniculatus... | ecosystem: Host-associated > Annelida >...
TTTCTACGACATTTTGTCTGGCGTAATTTCGCATGTTAGGTTATTTTTACTGGCGCTGCGGAACCCCTGGCAGATGCTCGCGGAACCCTTTTGTTCCGCGGAACCCCGGTTGAAAATCACTGCCGTAGACGTTGTAACCACACGTACACGCGTAATCTAAACCTTCCTAATCATTTCATGTGAACGTCCACAAAATAAGGGAGCCACCTGACAAGAACTATGAGGGATCCGAATCTGTTAAAGTTTTTTAATTGTTCAGAATTAAAATGTGACATATTGCAGTACAGCGAATTACAACAACCAAGACAAGTGGCCTTATAGGCCTACGATATGACAATGATTGTTGTTGAATTCAACACCAGCCGCATATCATACCGGCTCTGGCTATAGGCTTAGGTGGTAAATAACAAACATACCCCATCGGACCAATCTGCAGTAAAGCCAATTCCCACATGGGATACTCTGTCATGGGGTCTAATGCATAAAGTACACTTTTTGGCCAAAACATATAAATAGGCGACAAGCGACAGCCTTGTCAGTTGCAGTTTAGACGTCGACCGTGCAAGACGTGTTCTCGCTCGTAGTGCGAACGGCAGTTTAGTCAGTCGGCAGTTGAAAATGTGTTGATAAATCGACATCGTCGTTAAACGTTGACCATTTTGTTTGGCCGTGCGGCAGTTAGTGAATGTCTTGAGTGTTAGCAAGACTAGTGCTGTCGGACATCGTGAACAGTCGTTGCGGTCGGCCATATTGACTGGCCTCGGCCGGACGTCGCGTGTTGTTGCGTCGAACTATTCAGACGAAGTGATTGTTCGTTCTGATACTGAAGAAAATTTACTGTTTGTCGTCGATACTGTTGACTTCATACTTTCGGATCTGATATCCCAGGTGCGTCACGGACGGTTTCTACTTCGTGTTTACTTTTCAGTTATCAATTTCTGGGGGCTTTACCGTTTTTGATCTTATTGCCAAATTCATGTATCTTTCCTAAGGTCCCATAGGTTTTGTTTCAGTTTCTAATCTTAGTTCAGTTTAGCGTTCCCGGTCGGTCGTTGCTAGTCGGTATCTATAGTCAGTAAACTAGTTCCCAATCCAGTCTGACCGTGGAGAACCCTAGCTGGGACGTGGGTGTTTGGGGAAAATCCCAGCGGAATCTTCTGTCAAACTGTACCTAACACAGGCCCAATGAACGACCACCCTTATTATTTACGTCAGCCATCTAATGATTTCCGGTTGCTTCAGTTTCCACATTAAGTGTCACTTCTATAACTGCACCCATCGTTAGCAGTAACACTGTCAGTAGTCATCTTCTTCCCACCACCAGGCCAACCCCAAATTCTACACTAGATTAATAATCGTGTTCGTTCCTATACATCTTTGAAACTAACCTGAACCCAAATCTTAACCCTAACCCTAATCCTAAGCTCTAAACACTACACCGTAATATTAACGCACATTCTAGTCATTAAAGCGTAATGTATCGATAATGTCATTCGCTAAGTGGCGACTGCGATTTTTCGTTTTGACCAGTCAAATAGCCAAAGCTATTTGGCCGGTTGCAGGTCAAATAGTCACCGCGATAATAATAAGCTGTCAACAGTAAACATGTCTCTATCTGCAGCGGTTTGACCGCAATTTTCAGTGGAAAGTTCCAAGCTATAAGTGGTCATGCATATTTCGGCCATATTTCGGATGAGATGAAAATCATCGACCTTCGATGACCTTGAAAGTCAGTGCAACAGGAACAGCGCGTCTTCTCTAGCGACAACTGGATTCTTGTCAAAATTTTTTTTCTGCCAGACTCTCGGGAAAATTTGCGATAAAATTGCCATTAAAGACGCCAACACACACAAAACACGTTGCTTGGTGTACCTGTTTTTTTTCGGACACAGTGTAGCTACGTAGTCGTGATCTCGTATAACCTAGACTTATTTCAATAATAATTATGAAACAAACAAAACATCGACGCTTTTAGCCAACGTTTTGCGGTTGCTGAACTTAGCCAATAGGGTGGCCTATGCACAGGCCGAGGATACTACGTAGGCCCTATACATTATATTAACTATCACTTTCGTTTTCCGCGTATCCTACTTTTCTTACAGTTAAGTTTCAATTTCACTTTTCAAGAATGTTTGATCATCAGCTTCTACGGGTGATTTAAAAACAAAGCGATATGGAAGTTCAAGTAAATCTGGCCAGTGCAGTGCCGATACGTTGAATTAAACTATAGGCCTAGATACGCAGGCAATATATTAGACAATATTAGACTGGACTGGACCTCGTCGACATTTATTACGCTGGACTACACTGCAAATCCTAACATTCCGGCCGATAATCCAAACCTAGACAAAATTGGAAATTCAGAGAAAAAGGGACAGTCATTTGGCATTAGGCGACATCGATCGAAGCGATCAATACCGGGTATTATAGCTCGCACGGCCGCTCGCTTCTCGCCACCGCTAGAGGCTGATCGTAAGCGTTTGACAGCAGGCCCGTCGAGAGCCACAGCGGGGCACCCGAAAACATTCTCGCGCGGCCCCGAAATATTTTCGAGGGGCCCCTCTAGGGAGAAAATTTGTGAATTTTATTCTGATGTATTTTATATTTCTGAGCGACGGCGGGGCCCCCAAACGTCGCGGGGCCCGGGGTATAGCTTACCCCCTTGCCCCACCCTCTCAACGGACCTGTTTGACATTTCTATTTGAGAAATTGTGTCCCGGTGTAATTTTACTTCAGTTAAGGTACCTTTCAGTTTCAGTCGCCGTTCTAGTTACGTCCACAGTCCACAGTCACAAATTAGACATTAGACCAAGGCCAACGTCAAACTATTCTAGGCCTATTTTCCCGTGCTATAATATTTCGTTGTTTCATGGTTTTTATGCCGATAAAAGTTCATCTTACATCGTTCATTTAGCCTCATTTGCCGTTTAGACATTTTTGTTAAATAAAAAGCCTAGTTATCGCATAGGCCTAGCAGGCTTTTATTTCGACAGGAAACACGCAGAATATCGACGTAAAGTTGCGAGATAGAAAGTACTAAAATGCATTTGTAGCGAAGTACTTTACTACCTTTCTAGTTGTGTTGTCAAGGATTTCCCCAACACAACGACCATTTAGGTATCACTTTCGCTTTCCACTTAGGCCTATTCCATCATGTCAATTTATTTTCACTTTTCAGGACAGCAGATGACGTAATTAGACGGTAGCATTAAGCAGACCACAGTGTTTGGATGATGACAGATACTGAACACTAAAATCGGCTTTTTTGGTTGTTATAATTTTCTCGACATGGACGAATAAAAACCCAGTTTGGTAGTTTTGCATGTCAAGTCTCCATACCAGAGGCCTTCTATGAAAATCGAAGCCCCAATTTCTTTCACTCTGTAGGCCTACACTGTAGACCTACATCATTGTCTGTCCAATGCAACGCATAGCATTGGACAGAGTATAAAATCACCCGAGTCTCCGTCCAACTTTTCTTAAGCTATCTTCCTTCCACCTCCCTTCCCTTCCCATTCTCCTTCCCCTTTTCCTTACTCGGACATATATTGTAAACCATCGAAATGCACTACAATACTTTTATGTACTACAATACATTCCTTTTTCCTAAGAGAGCAAAATCCTGGTTATCAAACATCTAATAAAACGTTCGATAGGTGCGCTATACACTGACGAAATAACTACCAGAGTAACTTTTTCACTAAATTTACTGTTACTTGCTGTGCAATACTTTCATTCTTTGCTCATGCAAGAAGTTGAGTCTTGCAGTGAAAAAAACTCACACATTTTTATTTTGCACAATCAATATTACTTTCAGCAAATATAAACCACATAACTGCAGTAAGCTGTTACTAATAACAAAAAAGATTTTTTTACAATACAACTACACGTTAGGCTAATATATACAATCACAAGATGATGAGATGAGTGCTGCAACTAAGTAAGTAATGAAAACATACAAATCAGTTTCACCATAATTTAACAGCCTAAAAGAAGACCCTGGGCGTATTCCTATGCAAGACAATAACCAAGTGCTGTTATCGCTTCACTGCTAACTGTCAGCAGACCGTTTCTATGCTAAGTGCTGACCAATAAAGGTTAGTTTCTTTTATCGTCTTATTTCAATGGTAAAAAACACAAACGTTTATTATGCTACCAAATGATACGTCAAAGTTACGTTCACTCATACCACATCAATAAGGAGCTACAACAAGCAAAACATCACAACTTAAAATAAAACTTGAATTTCACTGACAACAACTGTGCAGTCAACGAATGAGCTCAGCATTTACAGCTAGTGCTTTGCATAAGAACACGTTTCTTGTTAACAGTATAGCAGTATAACGTATAATACAGCACTTACAAACAGCATGGAGTGCAATGAGAACCACGTTTACTCCAGTTTGCATGTTACAATAGGCCTAGGTGTACAGCTTTAAGTTCTTGGCATACAAAAATGTACAGATTATAACGATGTATGTATGTGGATTAATACAGAAAATAATATCACAACTACAGTAAAAGTGCAGACAGGCTGAGACAGCTGCAGAATTCTCCACTTACAGCACAGTGTGATGCTAAACAAGAAAAATACACCGGCTCAGTCCCAACATATTGTGTGGCCATCCGTCTTACCTTGTAAACTGAAAATTAGCACAGCGGTTATTACTCCTGCCCTGGGAAACGTTTGAGACAATTTCTGTTTTCCTGCATCTCTTTGATTTTGAGTCAGGAACCCATGTAGTACACACAGATTATGGAAAAACAGACAGAAAGACAGATTGGCAAGCTGAACACTGTGACTTATTAGGATGGCTGCTCAAAAAACGGCACATAAATTCTGAAATATTCTGCTTGCTGACAGGTTCTACCTCAAGACGCAAAGTTACTTATATACACAGAGTCGGTATAGTTTGCTGGTATCAGCAAAAGCACGAATGCAATTGCAACAGGTTGCAAATGATGCGATGTTGACAATTATGACACATGGGAAGTTAGAAACAGTTGGGACGTATGATTAACTTATTCATATTGGCCATGCGACTTCAAGCTAGCCCACAAGACGTCCATCCACTGGCAGCAGTTTAGATGTCAGGAATGGAATGATCCATGTTCTTCTTCAAGCCAGAGCCAATGCTGTCAAAACAACAAGCATAGATAAACCATCGGACTTGCATGATTTGTGAATACTGCACGGCATACAGTTCAGCAGCAGCAGCCAATTGATAAAGGGTAAAGTACGGTACTTGCTATAGCACTTCCCGTGACTTCTTACATGAGACAGACTCTGGACAAAAACGCTTTACAATCTCTGAAGTGGCAGCTGATTGGCAAGAGCTAATGATACTGCAGCACACTATGCAGCTATTCATTGCCTGCATCAGCAAACAACTAGACCCGCGGTTTGCTGCAAGCAGACATACCACCGCCCCAATAAGCCACACTTGGCCTTCAACCTATAGCCCATAAGCTACTACTCATTTTCCATCCCACAGAGGGTAGGAGGCTGAGTTGGCCTGAGCACATAGCAGGTTAGCAACTTGCTCAAGATTGATTGCAAATGACCGGCAGTGAGAATAGAACCGGAACCTAAAAGTTACGAGTCGACACCAACCAGTAGACCACTTGCACCTACACAGGCAGGTAAGTGTGAAAAACTTGGCCAGAGTTGCTACTTGGTAGTGCACTGGCTGCAAATTGAACAGTGGACCTTTCAATCTCGTATCCAACATCCTAACTGCTCAGCCACCAAAATGCCACAATACTTTTACTACAAGCCCCCAGCTTATATTAGAACAATCTAGAACACAGCTTGTAGTAAAAATCCAGCTTACACTGAAACACTGTCAACTTGCCATACTAAACTTTTTGCACACAGCATGAGTACACTATAAAACAACACGACATTTTGTCAAAAGAGTGTGCCTGTGCCTGCCATAGCTTATGCCAAAGTCACCTACACAAAATAGCAATTCCCTCACTCTTAAGGCTGAAAACCTTCCCTCCCTAGTCACTATTTTTGTGAAGGACAGGGTGACACTTTCCAGACCAAATAAAATTCCCTGACTTTTCCAGTAGGCTAGCAAAGATTCATCGATAGATTGTATAATGCTATGGCCAACAGGCATTGTTTCACATTAACCAAAAACAGGCCAAGTAGCCCCAGTGAGTGGTTTCAGGATTCATTACTTAACAAATTGTTGCTGTAACAGCTGCAGAATGACATGCAAGCGTAGTGAGCAAAAATAAAAATAAAGTGAAATAAGGACATATAGATGTTTATACTTTCATTAATCTTTTTCCAGCTTTCCCTGACTTTTTCATTATTCAGACCTTTCCCTGACCAAATTGAAATTTCCCAAGCATTGCAGGTTTTCCAGGCGAGAGGTCAAGGTTAACATGATGATGTGATGATGATAGTAACCTCTTCATGATGTGCTCATAGATGAATGAGGGAATGATGGTGATGGTCACACTGCGCTCACTGGCATCAAACACGGCTTTTATCTCCTTGTCCTGCCATCAAACAAACCAACATACCAACCACATAAACCAGTGGTGCATGTGCACAACCTATGGCCCGGGACTACACATAATATGCAATGACCATGAGAACAAGAAATCTGAGCTAATGCTCATGAGACATGCAAGAGCTTATGGCAGTTCCTGTTCACAGCTAATATTGGTTTATCTCTATCCAGTTCGTCGCACTTCACTCTTCTGCAGCCAAAAATCGCAAAATGTCACAAAAATACTCTATTTTCAACGTCATGCAAGATCATCGATGTTGATACCATTAACAAGCACATCACCATTGCTTGTTATGATAATATAGCCAAATTCTGCCAAAAAACCAGGTCATTCAATGCAATCTTACTTTAGGTTACCGCTAAGATAGGGTACCAACAACTTTAAACCTTCCTATAAAATCTAAGTTCCATTTTATAAATTCTAACACCTATTCCAAAAAATATCCAGTCCTTTCTTCTTTCAGTAGCTGTCAACATCGTAGTAATCAGCGCAGTAGTTATTAAGATATAACCAACAGAAAATCCTTTTTTTGCTCCCCATTTTTGTGTCCAACCCAACGCAAGCGATCTTCGATAATCGATCTCATATTTCTTCACTTAGTTTCCATAAAAACTATACATCACCAAATTCCCCATATATTGCACTAATAAATGCGATATTTAGTACTTCTCACAGTTTGCATACTTTGACAAAATACATGATATTTTTCCAAATGGTGCCACACCCCTTTTCGACCTACTTATTCAAAATTCACATTTTCCACCAAGTCTGGATATGCGAATCCGGTACCATTGAAAAGCGTATTGGATAAGGATTCCAGCAGTCCAAACCGTTTCCAAATCCGTTCAGTAGTTTAGCTAAAAATTGGGGTGTTCACGCTAAGTTAATATACAAATACTGAAATCTCCCATCTTGATTGCATAACGAGTTAGTTGCGTGGCGCCGCCTTGCAAACACTGTAGAATTACGCTTACGCCTGGTGTATGAGTCAGGCCTGCATTTGCCCCTCTTTCTCCCCTCGTTCGGAGGGACCTCCTTCACCAAGCAGCATGAGATTTTGTCCCAAAATACTAGAGACTCTAGGTTATCACATGGTGAAAACCCGAAGTCTCTATCTCAACTGGTCTTGGAATGGTACCGGGTTGTGACACCAGGACAGACAGACAGACGGAGACAGAATTACCATAACTATGCTAGCTCTCGCGCATAATAATACCAAAATATGATATCAGAAGTTACTTGCTGTGCCAATTATCCATTTACCGTCTTACTTACTTACCTTCTTTTCAACATAGGAGCATGCCACTGAAGCTCTGGAAATGAGCTTGGTAAAATCTATAACAGTGGTTTTTTGTAATCAGTGATTATAGACTTCTAGACCATGACACATGGCCAACTCATGGCTAAAAAAATTGTGACCACTTACACAAACTATTCCAGCTTCAATACCAGCTTGATTATAAACAGTACTGGCAGTGGCACTTAAATATGCTGATGATATACTGGTAACTAGAAACATATGTCAGCCAGTGCTGACATATTACAAAGCCATCTGCCTACAGCTCAGCAACCCAAACCCCTTTGACTTTTAAAACTGAAAATTGACTCGCCGATCATTTCAGCTGGCTGCGTGGAAAGTTCACAATAAATTTGTTTATTTTCTATAGTGCTTTTGCTAATTAAAATTTTATCATTCATCATTAACATTTTAAATGATTGATTGCATAATTAAAGTTTGTTTTTAACAATAAACCATGATGACTTATTACTGTCTGCAGGTCAAGTTGATACCTTGAGTCCAATGACATTTTGTCCATTGACCTCCACCATGTGATGGTCAATCAGCACTCCATTCCTCGCAGCCGACGAGTCCTTGACAATGGCTGTGATCTTGTTCTCCTTGAAGACAAATCCCACTGTCCCCAGACTGTCCTTCTGCAGCGTTATTGTCCTCTCAAACGGTCTACAATGCAAATTTCAACAATTCTAACTGAAGAAGATAATACACATGAGACATACTAACACAAAACACTGTAATTATTACGTGTCATTCAATCACACATCATGATGTTTTACAGTGCCGTAAGCAATATCATCAATGGTAGCAGCTGCTGCTAGTAGAAAAATACTAGAACCAATATACTATCACAAATAAATAATAAATACACAATAATAAATACACAAGCTTTAGCTTTTCTTCAATTTCTACAACATACATTACTGTTGCAGCTGCTGTTACTACTATTAATGGTTAATGGTTGCTTATATTGATTTTTATGGGCAACAGCTAAAGAGTGTCACCTGCCATAATGGATCACACAGTGCTACCTGCCACCCAACACAGGTGAACGCAACCAGCCAAAAAAGCCAGTACTCAATTTACCTACCCCGAAGGAATGGAAGGCTGAGTTGACCTTGGTGATGCCTATATATCTACAGGGTGGGCCAAAAAAACCGGACCTGTTTGAGCGTTGATAATTCAGCGATGGTTAGTGGTAGAAAGGTAGAAAGACTGTGATACGTCAAAAGTTTCAGAATGCTGTAAAGAATAAACGACAAATTTGCATAGTGAAGCATTTAAATATTCTTTGTCTAATATGCAAATATTCGTCACCCCTGAAATTCTGCCAAATATGACTGTAACAGATGGATTTTATTTCAGCTTTTATAACTTAGCAATGTTTATTGATGGAAAGGCGCATAATATGCCAAAAGTTTCGAAATTGTGTACAGAAGAAGTGTACAACTTGCATATCTCAGCATTTAAATATTCTTTGCCCGATTTACAGAAATCTGCACCACCCCTAAAATCATGCTAAATTGGCAGTAACACATAAATTTAAGTTGATTTTCATTCAGCATACAGTGAACTATTAACAATCATTAACACATACGTTGAGTTTAGATGAAATTAGACATAAACAGTTGCCCAGCTTTTCATAATCGTTATCAGTTCTTTTAGGCAGCTGATCGATTGCTAGAGTCAATGTGTTCAGCAACAGCTGAGCCTAGCATTCGATTAGCACACGTTTTAGCTGGTCAGTTACTGAAATTTTGTGACCATGCAATGCCCCCACAGGGCCCACATTGAATAATTCACATACTTTAAATGCGGATTTTTTGGCAGTGAGTTTTTGAGTTCATGCCTAATTTCAGGGGTAATAAAGATTTATGCAAATTAGGCAATAAATATTTAAATGCAAATTTGTCATTTATTTTTTACAGCATTATTTTTGACGTATCACACGTCTTTTACCACTAACCATCACTGAGTTATCAACGTTTAAACAGGTCCGGTTTTTTTGGCCCACCCTGTAGATGCTTTACCTGGCCACAGACAGTCACCCATCCAAGTAGTAACCACTTGATAGCAATCCAACCGGAAGTAGAACCAACAATCTCTTGATCATAAGTCAAACATCCTACTGTTATGCCACCAAGCCACTACTGCTGCTGCTGCTACGATCAATATCAACCTGTCTCTGATAGCCATCGTGATGCGTTCAGGCGCTGTTTTCTTCAGGACTTTGAACACTTTGTCCGTGTCCCAGCCGGCAACGTTCTCTCCGTTGATCTGCAGGATCTGATCACCAAAGCGCAGTCCAACAAGTGCAGCCGGCGAGTTTGTGTGTACGAACGACACAAACACTCCCTTCAACAACAGACACAGCAACCCAATCATAGCCAGTGGCATCGTGACATGAGACACAGGGGAGCAACTGCCCCTCTCCCCAAAACTGTGGATTGTCAGAAATTTGTTGGAAAGTTTTCTCATCTGAAAATTCTTGTAAAAAAATACAAAATGCATATCAAAATGGATGCAATTTTTAGGCCACTTTTGTACCCCACCCCATGCTCTGCCACTCAGATTCAGTGATCTTCTCACTGAAATTGTGTGCTACATAAATTTACTTACTTACAATACTTTCTTACTTACTTACATACTTATTGCTTGTTATTTGCTGTTTAACCAGCCAATTTTTGCAGCAATAATCCAGATTAAACAAAACAGGTAAACATCTTTTGGCCAACCAACAACGTCAATCCACTAAGCAAATCAAGCAAGGTACACAAAATGATAACCAATAATAATCGGCTGGCAGAATTAGAAACCTTGTTGACAGCCTGGATTCTAAGTCCGATCTTTCCATCCTGGTCCTTACAGAGAATGATCTCCCTCACTCCAGAGTGGATCTCAGCACGACGAAGTCCAACACTGTCACCAGTGACTGGCGCCACCATCTGATCACTGGCGCCCGGCCGCACTGCTACCTGTCACAGAAACCACAGCAAAACCAGATGACGCAAGGTATTACACATCCCTATTTGCTTACAGCAACAACAGACAGAAGTGACAGATGTGTTAAGTGTAGAAGTTAAAGACAGAAAAGATGCACAATACAAACACATATACACATGCAAAAAAACTCTGGTCTTTGATAAAAGAGCCACCCCTCCAAAATCATTAGCACTGAAGAGCGTAATTTTAGTTCCAATATTGTACAAAGACAGTTTTTAGCTATTTTGTCTCTAACTTATTAAACTCACCAACTGTTATTGTGCACTGTGTTTAACAGTGGTATCACATATGTCTGTTACTGTCATTAACAAAGACTACTTCAAGAAACAAAGTGAGTCAGCAAACCTGTCGTGAGCTTGCAGGTACTACAGCATGTCGGCTGATCATATCGTCTGTGATCTCCAGACCCATGTAATCTGACAGTGACGGATAGAGAGCACTGCCGGCATATGGTGGGGTAGTTGTATAGGGAGGTGGTGCCTGTTCTGGCTGATACACAATGGCTTGTGATGCAGCCTGCGCCTGGGATACTTGTGCCTGCCGCACAACATTACATACCAGTACTCTGTTATATAGTATTAACTCAGAATACTGCACAGGGCTTCTAGTCTCACACTGTAAACATAAAATACAAAAAATTTGAGCTAATGCTCACGAGACGTGTGAAAGCCTATAGCAGTTCCGTTTCAGTAGTTTAGCTGAAAACAGGGGTGTTCACACTCAGTTAATATATACAAATACAAATTCTCTATCTGGATCGCATAACGATAGTAACGTGGCGCCACCTTGTGAATGATATAGACTTGTATCGCAGCCCAAAATCGCCAAAAAAATCCACAAAACCCCCCATTTTGGCGTTCAAGGTCATTCAAGGTCATTGAATTTGGCGCCAATCGAGACAATCGAGTATGACTTCCTATTAGTGATTAGTAACTTAGGCCCTATCTCGCACCATTACTGAGATATAGTGACTTATTGGTCAAAAATCGCATATTTTGCCCACCCCCTCTCATTTAGCGCCCTCGCTCGGGGTGACCCCCTTCAAATTTATGGAGAAGCTTAATGGTTCCTGAAACTAGAGTCTTCAGGCAGCCGACGGTGAAGATTTGGTGATCCTAGCTTGCACCGTTTTTGACTGATCCACCCATGTGACAGAAAGATGGACAGACAGACGGACAGACAGACAGAATTGCGATGGCTAAGACGTGCTGAAAGCAGTAGCTGCTTTCGCGCGTAAAAATTCAAGGACTTTTCAATGACTTTCGAGAACTGCTGACAGTAATTTTCAAGGACGAAATGTTGACATTAGTTTGTATCATTTGACATTACTCGACATGCTGCTAACTGTAAAACTGCATGCAATCAAGTTGAAACTAGATTAAAATCCTGCCAAAATATTAATTTACAGACAGCACACTAGTTAAGTAGGCAGCACATAGGCAGGTAACCTGTGACCTGCATGTTTATGCTGCTAAATATGCTGAAAAAAGACTTTCAAGGACCAATGCTGTTTTCAAGCACTTTCAAGGTCTTGAATTAACGAAAAAAAATTTCAGTACTTTCAAAGATGCATGGAAACCCTGACTTCAACGCAAGATATTGTTCAACCATTATGAAGTTCAGAATCAGTATCATAACTTTCTTTAATGACACACTGGCCACACCGGTAAGCTGC
>Ga0209671_1005855_pt1 | contig 12504 bp, 8 predicted proteins | sample WorMetHERISLAND2_2_FD_187401 | JGI IMG/M metagenome (GOLD analysis project Ga0209671, IMG submission 187401) | Marine gutless worms symbiont microbial communities from Max Planck institute for Marine Microbiology, Germany - Olavius geniculatus... | ecosystem: Host-associated > Annelida >...
CTTACTTCTAAGAGGAGGGGAGGGCAAGAAAGGGGAAAGGAGGGGAGGAAAAAAGGGGAGGAGAGAAGGGAAAAGGGGAGGAAGAGTAAAGGAAAAGGAAAGAAAGGGGAGAACTGGACCACCCCAAGGATTTAGTGAAATGACGCCACTGGGTATACGTGAATTCCGATAGTGGTCAACAACAAACGACGTCGCTGCAATGCACGCAGGCAGTTAAACGATAAGTTCGCGTTACCTCAATTTGACAAAATTTGGCTAGCAGAATTTTTTCCCGGTGGTTACGCGTAAAATCTTATATCGGCTAAGCCGGCTTAGCCATAAACTTTTTCGGCGTCGGCGGCTATATGGCGGCAGATTAGGGGTCTAGATATTATTACAATCATCATCTTGATCGTTTGGGGTCACGTGACATTCAAATGGCAACAAGGGTCGGTTGTAGTGGAATTAGATTGGCCTCATTCAATAGCCCGTGCGCCAAAACCTCCCATTAGACGTAAAGATCTTGGATATCTCTTACAGAATCCAAATTACAGCCTTTTTGTTTCACATTTCACTGCAATGGCAACCAGGAAGAGTCGCGGTAAAATTTCATTGGCAGCATTCGATGGCCCAACCCCGAACCCCCCTATAGATGCAAAAATCTTGCAGATATCTCAAGCAGAAGCTGAGTTATAGCCCATTTTGTCCCAAATTTCGTTGCCATGGCAACCAGGGAGAGTCCGGGGTAAATTTGAATGACACTGTTAGATTGGCCATCTCCAAAATCATACCATAGAACCAAAAATTACGACTCAAAAAACTGTAAATGACATATAAACAGCCAAAGTTATGACCGTTTAAAGAATTGTTTAATTTTCCCCATAGGCGCCATTGTAATTTTTTGGAATTTTTTCAAATAAATACATTAAATATTGATTTCAATTTTTTTAACCCTGAAAGTTTTGAACCTTGCCTGAGTTTGCGTCGTTTGAGCCATCGTGCATAAAAATCCACTAAGGGTTCTGAAAAAAGGCAAATGACCTTAAAAATTTTTGCGTATATTTTACCCATTTGCCGAGAAGCCCCCTTGGAGGGATTTGCATAAAGTTTTGCATGACGGGTAGCCTCAACGACGTAATCAACCGTGCCAAATTGTATCTCAATCGGGTTAGGGGTTTTGATTCTGTGAGGGCCGTATTTTTGGCTATCCCATAGGAAAGAGAAGTCACCGTTAACACATGGCTTGAACTACCGTTCAGCCTGTGATTTGTTGTGCAAATAAATCAGATAACAGCATATTTGCAAATACCCATTAACCCCAGCCATACACTGTTAATTTTCACACATTGCTACTAATTATTGGTATGAACATCGTACAATATGTCATATTTTATAATAGATAAAGTTTTTGACAACTGTCAGCAGACTTTTTCAAATATTTCCAAATGCTGAAGCAGCTCTAGCATCTGTCCTTCAACTTTCCTGCAAAACATCATTCTTCTGCAACTCAAAATCAGAACACTCAAAGCGCATCAAACGTAACTCACTCAGACTTCAGAAACCTCACACGACAGAGTAAGTTTGCAGAAGTACATAAGCACTGACTAACTACACTGTACATCACACAGTTACACCACAAGTGCAAAAACTACCGATGGAGACGGACAGCCTATATATCACCACCATCATCATCAGTCCAAGGAAATGGAGGTAGGCAGGGCACGAAAAAGTAAAAAAAATTGCAGGTATGGTAGCATTCTCTTCCTCCCCTCCCTTTCCTTTTCCTTTCTGCCTTCCCTCCAAACATCCCCTTCTTTCCTTGCCCTTCCATCCCCTCCTTTCGTCTCCTTTTGTTCCGTCACCTTCTCCCCCTACTTCCCTCCCTCCTTTTCCCCTCCCTTCCCAGAGAAGTAGGACACCTAAAATCTAGTTAGGCCCTAGGAAGTCTGGTCTGGGGGTACACTGTAAGCCAGTGTTTTTCAACCTTTTGGGTGCAGCGGAACCCCATGCAATGATTTTTGAGTCCAGCGACGTATCCGAGGTTGAAGCTACACCCACACGGTGTCTAAAGACTTATTTCCCTAGCAGGGTAGAGCCCCATGTAAACGACAAAGTAGCCAAAAATGACCAATTATAACATGAAATTTGACCGCATTAGTAGGCAGCAGTAAGTTATTGTATTTAACCAAACACAACGGGCGAGGCGGTCGTCGACGGCCGCTTAGCCTCAGCCACCAACGCAGAAAATTTATCACGCAGATGCTGTGGAAAAAGATATGTATCTTTTATTTATTTTTTGGCGAATGTTCGAGGAATTTAATTAACTAGCACTTAGTAAATGGTAAAACGATTTCATAACCATAACCTTAATCAATACGTTCTTTTTCTTCATTTCCGATAATGCACTAATCCTCAGAGTTGAGTAATGTCGTGCATAGGGGCCTGTTTTATAATATAAGCCTACAATGTACATATGCTAAGATTAACCCCCCCAGATTAGCCTCCTCCTTAATTACAACAAAAATAATTCAACACAGTAGGTCTATGCAAAAACAGATGTCCAGAAATGCAATTTCAAACAAAGGATTCAGAGCTGAGTATTTCTACAACATCGTCTGGTGTGATTTCGCACGCAAAGTTATTTTTTACTGCCCTGCCGCCAACTCTTGGCAGATGCTCGCAGAACCCTTGGGTTCCGCAAAACCTCAGTTTAAAATCACTGCTGTAAGCTCCCTCAGTGGGGTCTGAGGTGGAACCTCAGCCAAAATCAAATTTTGTGCATTTAGCCTTAAAATATGACACATGGTGGCAACAACTTTGCACACAGCCAGATTACTGTCAGTATGCCATAACAGTCCAGACCATCCCACTTCAAGCCCTGGAGGTAGGCCAAAAAGGGGCCATATTGTCTTACAGCTTCTAACTTAGGAAATATTGATGAGATTGGCACTGATATTTGGAACACATATCCAAGTCATTTTATTCTTAACATTAAACGGTAATTTATATGAACAACCTATAGCAGCACCATAGTGAATTACAACAATTATAGTAAGTGAAAAATTTTCTAATAGTTTTGTTAAGTATGTATAACAAAACAATTATGCACTGATTAATGTTTCTTGCTAGGAGAAGAAATGGAGCTTTCAATGTTTGTTGAGAGAATTTTTTAGGAAGAATTGGGGCAGGACAAGTGTGGACCAGCTCCCAAAGAAAATTAATTGCAATGGCACGACAAAGCATCCAAAAGATATTGGCTGTCTGTGGTCATTTTGCATGTCCAAATTTCAGAAAACATCAAACATATGGAGAAGCTCAACTGTAGCCATGAAAATGCTCTGCACGGTGCACACCTAAAGATGTTTGTATGAGATTGAAATAAAGTTGGGCACTTCGTGGTCATCTGTTCGGTGCACAATCTAGTAATCTTTGGCTGTAAACATGCAAGCACTGTCAATGGTTAATTGTTATAGACATTTGCCAAATAATGTTGCTTTATTTTTCAAAGTGGATTCAAGTAAAACTTAATTCACTGTTAAAAACAACATTACATTGAACCTCGTAACTTTTGAAATATTGATTAAATTGGTACCAAACAAAGTGGCTCCACTTTTTGGCATACCCAGCCATGTATAACATTACTTGCAAGAGGATGTGTACAATACTGGAAAAGAAGAACATGCTGAATCTCATGTTCACTGTAACAGACATCTCTGTTGCTATGAGACTGTACAGACAAATTTGTTTACTGATCACTCAGTTCTCTGGAAAAATCAAATACCATCAACCCAACTCAAATGGACAATGGACAAAGTGCCTTACAACACTCTGCTTATGTCGGAAAAGTTTAGCACATGCACCACAACAAAATCGCTTGACATCGGAGTGCATTAGCTGATGAGACTTCATGTCACTTGCTGTAAGAAACTGCTGTGGACATTCACAGCAAACATATGGCTTCACAACTTCATGTCTCATCACATGTTCCTTAAGTTTACCTTTGTTTATGTACTTTTTGAAACAAATGTGACAAATTAACCAAGTGCCTTCATTGTGCGACTTCAGCAGATGTGCCTTGAGTTGGCCATAATGTGTAAAACAGTCCGAGCAGTGTCTACATGTGTACGGCTTCACACCAGTGTGAATATAAACATGACGCCTCATTTCAACACTACTTTTAAAAAACCTCCCACAGAAACTACAGCCATAAGGTCTTCTGTCACTGTGTACATGGCTTTTGTGTATCTGCAAGCCACCTAACTGGCTAAAACTTTTGTCACACAGTGAACACTTGTATGGTTTGTCTCCTGTGTGGACTCTCATGTGAGTGGTTAAATGTGTAGATTTTCCAAATGCCCTGCCACATGTAGGACATCTATGCAATTTCTCTCCCGTGTGAATTCTGCCGTGACAAGCAAGGTCACGTGAACTTCTAAACCGTTTGCTACAAGTACCACATTCGAATGGTTTCTCTCCAGAATGACTTCTGCCATGTATCATCAAGTATCGACGGCTGCTGTAGCACTTTCCACACTCGGTGCACTTGTATTTACTGCTGTGAATATTCATATGCTCGCTCAGGGAACGCTGAGTAGCAAAACATTTCTCACACACTGGACATGAATGTGTTTCCCCGGTATGTGTTTGCCAGTGACGAATCAAGTTTTTTTCTGTTGTAAACTGTTTGTTGCATGATGTACACAAATATGGTCTTGACTTGTCATCATGGGGATATACAGTGATCATATTGTTAATATCAGCTTCAATCTTCACATCAAAAGTCATTCCTGTATAGTATTACACAAAAAACTTGTACACATTCAAACCAAACATCGAGTAATATTAACTAGTAATGAATATGGTATAACGATAAAATATGTCGAAAAGTCAAATGTCTCAAAATTAAAATCAAGTTGCTAGTTAGTTGCCGACAAGCTCAGCTTAAGCACACTAGCACAATGAACAAAACTAGAATAGGAGTAGCAATTTGTTATAAAAACAATAGAATATGCACAATGCACTGCACATACACATCACTTACTACAAACCTTAACATTTGCCTTTAAGAATCAAACATTGAAAGTGATTGTGACTGCGCTTGATGTTCGCATTTAACAAGAAACACTACAGTAGGAGTAAACACTAAAAAGCAAGCTATTAATGACAGTATATTAATGACAAACTGAATAGTGCAATGGAATAGTGATGACTCGATGTCAAGATGTCAATTTTAATATGATATCGATATGATATTTCACAAAATATTGCGATATCAAATCCGATATCAAAATTTTAAAAATAACAAGTATGTAAATTTTATACACACAGAGAAACGAAATGTAAACACAGAGCAAGGCAGTATGCTTTATTTAGATGACAAAAAAGTGTCTCTGTGTAAACTTATGAAGTTATAATACTACTGTAACTAAATTACGACACCATAAACTCACCGCATTTGTAATCTAGCATTCCTGTCATGGTTCAGTAAAGAATCTGTAGCAAATATCATAAAAATATTGCAATATAATATGATATATTTTATTAGGCAGTGACAATGCACACAGCCGGCCATATGTATAGACAAACGAGGAATATGCGCACAGCCAATGAAAAAAATAATTTACTAATTTACTGCCTGTCAACACATCGACTTCCGGTCAGTTGCCACGCACTTGAGTTTGTTTTTATTTGTTTTCAATAACAATGGAAAGCCAAAGTTAGTCTTTTTATGACAAAAAGTAAAATACTTGGGCAGATTTCAAAAAGTTACTTTGTTACCCCTCCCCAGAAAATTTTATGCAAAAATAATGCTGTTTCGTGCAAAATTTTTACTTGTTTTCAGATGCATCTGGTCAATGGGGGCCACCCCTTCTCCTTGAATCCACCACTGGGCTTGGGGAAAGTAAAAGTGTTAAGGTGAAGAATAGGGATTAGAGTTAAAGTTAGAATTTAGAGAAATTTTGGGATTAATTTAGAAAGAATTCAGAAAAAAAATCATCTAGCTTGAACTTACAGAAAGTATTACCTAGCAAAAATATTAGGAAAATGATCTGCTGAAACCTAGCATCTTTCATGAAATAACATAGGTAACCATAAGATCTAGTTAGACTTTGTGTTATTTTATATTAACTTATAAGATTTATGAACACAAAACAATCGACATACAGAAGTTTATATGCAAAACAATACAAGCATGCAAATACAAAAGAGCTACTGCCTAAATCGAGTTATATTATTAGCAGCAGCAGAATGCAGCAAGTCATCGCACTCATCTATGGAGTATGGACTCGGCAGTTTGAAACACAGTGGTAAAAAAGCATGCACAACATGCTTGTGTATAAAAATTTGCTTACTTGGGCTATAGTCGGTGGTGCAAAATAGGTACTGCAGTTGCACCAAGTAGCAGTTATTATTTGGTTGCACAGCTGCACCAGGCCGTGCTTATATACACGTTGGGAACGAAGTATACGGCCGGCCGTGTACGTCACTGCCGATTTTTCTGTTTATACGGCTGGCCGCGTGTATAGGAAATTTCGAATTTGCACAAGGCCGGCCATGTACATTGTTGCCATTTTCTATACACAAGGTCAGCCAAGTGCACAACACCAGTCATTTTAGTATCAGGATATATCGAAAAAGTCAATATTTTTTTCGACGATACGATACGATATATCGATATTTAAAACGATATATCGATATTTTTGATATACCGAATCATCACTACAATGGAAGTTAGACTGTAGTACAAGCAGATAAATACATCAGGAACAGTTAGCTTGCATATGGGTAGAGCTAGGCTGTTGAAATAACTGACTGCAGAGAATACACCATGATAAAACAAGCATATCAACAGCTGGCTTGTCATCATATGAAAACTTGGTGACATCATTACCATCAGCTCCTGTCTTCACCTACATAATACTTACACCTAGCAATACATGACACACATGTATTTTACAGAACAGAACTTGATGCAGGCAATATATAGCAAATATTTACACTTATTTCAATTCAAAGATTATATCTGCCATGAAAATTCACGGCAGATAGCGATAATCGACTACTTATTTTCCATGAATTTTCACGGAAGCATCTTTTCACTTTTGGCTATATGTCGTGAAAATCTATGTATTAAACGTATATATTAAAGCTGAAGAGATAAACGATTAATCACACAATTACTTAATGATGCGCTACACGCTGCTACAGCTATGCTGATGTGTCTCTGTCTATTAGTTAGTTTAAAGCAGGTAGGCATTTTAATGCTGTTTTGTTGCAAATTGTCTGCCACTGGTGTGAGTCTGGCAGTGAAAGAATTTTGCAAATCGATCAGTGTGGGGCAAAAGTATAGACAGAGTTTAGTGCTATATTATTGACTCATTGCACATACAGTTTATAGGCTTACATTTTAGAAATATAAGATCACGGTCATGCTTTGAGACATCAGCTGAAAACCCATGGCCGCTTATCAGTGATGTGGTCAGTTACATAGGCCTACAAGCTACAGCAGTTGCTAATTTGCCATTATAGCCTGCACAATCTGATGATCCTGAACTAAACAGCACTGGCAATTACTTCACTGTACTTTGTTTTGATGCTAAATATTCACAGCAGATAATGATATTCATTCTACGTAAATTTTCACAGCAGATAGCCATTTCGTGCAAGCTTCCATGAAAATTCACGGCAGATAGCGAAAATCGACCACTTATTTTCCGTGAATTTTCACGGCAGACAACACATTGCATGTCAATTCGCACATCTTGTTTAAACTATAATAAACGTCATCATTAGCTGACAGTCACGTTGTCTGGGCTTTAAATGCTTTGCATTTTCACCCGATTTTGGGCAACGCCCCCACATCTGAAAACTGCAAGTTCAAAAGGTAAAAAGCTGCCAATCGTCAACTGTACCTTATTCTAAGATAACTACGTCACTATAAAATTTCGGTTTATCACCAAAAATGATTCAGCTATATACAGCAAGCAGCAAAAGTACGTTTAAAAGGTGGCAATTAATAAATTAATAAACAAAGTCATTCGAAGAATAAATAATGTAAATGACAAGGTGTGACTAATTGCCGCATCGGCCGTATCGCACCACATGCAATAAAGTCCGAGAGTCTTGCTAATTTACGTTGTCGTTAGATAGTGCTTCTAGGGTTCTTTCAGTGTATGTAAACATAAACAAATCATGAACGTCGGTTGGTTATTTCTAGTTATTGTGTGTTTGCACAAACATTCTTGTACCAGTCAAGTGTATTTACCAAGTATAATTACAGCTATAGACAATACTTTGCAGTATTATGCGAATAATTACGTACGAATGAATTTGGACGGTATATTCGGACTGCGTGTGCTCGAAGGTTCGTATAATTATTGCGAGGAAAACTTGCGATAATTTTGCTGTTTAATTAACGTCATGAATGTTATTTTTCGTCCGCGCGGACGGACAAGTAAGCGACACTGGTGCTATTTTCTGTCCGACGTGGTCGTACAGAAAGTAAAACTGCATGAAAACTTATTTTGTCCATGTATATAAAAACATGCATGTCTGTAGGCTCTGTGGGTTCATATTATCTACGAAGCCATTTGCGCATTAATTAATGAGAAATTAGCAGTTATTATATACAATATTAATTATTAAAAATTACACCATTTACTGAATGCCAAAGCAACTGCTTGCATTTAAAAGGCAATACGTGGGTAATGGTAATTTGCGGAAATGCGGAATGCAGAAAGTAATTTGCGGAACGAAATCTGCAGAATGAAGATGATTGGTTGACGGGCGTGATCACGTGATCAGCCCGATTCCACAAATTACTACCTACCTTCCGAGCTTGACTTGGTGGTAATTTGCGGAATGTAAGGTGCGGAATTGCTGTAGCTAACAACGGCAAATGACGAAAATGTTGAAAAACGTAGAAAAAACGCTAAAAACGTTAACATTTCAAAACGTACAATGTGACTGTGAACTGTGACTCTGTAAAAAACTGATTAAATTTTACGTCTATAATATTATCGATTATGCTTTTAAAAATTTCTTTTGATGATTTAATATAAGCCTACTGTTGTTATTCACCATAACGCTTGATTTTTGTAAGCTATAGTGCTAACGATGTTCCTGTGTATACTTTCAGATGACTGGCATGCTGATGGCGACAGATGGCGACAGATTGAAACGTAGAAAAAACGCTAAAAAACATTAACACTCCAAAACGTACACTGTGATTGTGAACTGTGACTCTGTAATAAACTGATTTAATTTTACGACTTTTGTATTTAGTTATTTTTTGTAATTTGTGTTGCTGTACGTAGATTTTTAAGCTTCGATAGAGCTTGTGTGACCAGTGGCAGATTTAAGGGGGGGGCGAGGGCACCCGCCCCTTTATTGACTGGATGCATCTCAAAAATGGTGAAAATTTTGCACAAAAATGCATTATTTTTTGCTTAATTTCCCAAATTTTTCCCCAGACTCCACCCTCTACCCTTCCGCCCCCCATTCCCACGTTCTGGATCTGCCACTGCTTGTGACATTTTATTGATTTATGTATAGCCTAATAGTGCCTTAGTAACATTTTTCGGACTGCAATACTGATGTGCTTCAATGAGTAACGTTTATGAGGACATAAAAGTTGCATTTTCTATGTCTTGAGCTTCGTGAAACCGACAAAAATGTCCTGTAATTTTCATGATGCAATGATGATGGTCAATGTATTTTTATTGAGACTTATCGTAGTGTAAGACTGCTGTTTCACGTAAAATGATTTGGCGTCGTCTATTAGACTATTATTAATCCGAAGTTCATAGGCCTACATTAAAGCATAAATCACACCATAGATGTAAAAAAACGTTGCAGGAAAAATTTAAAATGTTAAAAAACGTTAAAAAACGTGCCTAATGCCTAATGCTGTAAGCGCAGTATGCCTAGAATAGCAGTCTAGACAAAGACAACTTGATTTAATTTTAATTCAGCTGTGTGGTCGTAAGACAACAGCAATAAACTAACTAAATGTGCGAGTTAAAAAAGTTTTATTTGGTGCATTTGGACTAACTAAATGAACTACATCACTGTGACCAATTAATTCATTTCTGTAATCCTAAAAGTGCTTCAATGTGTTGAGCAAAATAAAAAAAAACGTTAAAAAACATAAAAAACGTGGCAAGAATAAGAAACATTCTTTATATCTTTGAATCACACAATAATTAGCGTCGTAAAATAACGTAACAGTTTAGAAACATAGGCCTATAATTTAAACAATTAGCAAGCTATCAATAAATTACTTTAAAAGAATTTATAATGACAAAGATGAGATATGACAGCGGCGTATTTTAATCTAAGTATGAGATATCGTGTACAATAGCCTACGCTGCTCGGTAATTAGTCGCAATAAATGCTGAGTGCGGCGGGGGGCGTTATCGATCACTCGGTTGGTCATTCCGCATTCCGCAAATTACCCACCGTTCCGCAGCCTACTTCCGCAGATTTCGTTCCACAAATTACTTTCCGCATTCCGCATTTTCGCAAATTACCATTACCCGCAATACGTTTGTCAGAAAATTAATGAAGATAAAGTATAGCATCAAATTTGCTGTTATTTATCTATGTGGATGTGTGCATGCAATTTCATATCTGGCAGACGGAAAATAGCGTCACATTTGCCTACTTTTCCATCTGTGCAGACGGAAAATAACACCGAGTGTTTAGCAAACTAAACATACAGGCTGTATGCAAGCCATATGCAACTGTAAAGAATAATGTTAGGATTAGGATTAGGGCTCGCACTAGCCCTATAGTCTAACCTAAGGTCTTTCTATATATAGACTGCTTACACATGCAATGACTATAACTTGCCTCATGCAGGATTTAACAGCTTGTGTATTTCTTATGAGTTTAGTACTTGAAAGTAGAATAAGATTACCAATCTTGCTTCAACAGATCTGATTACTAGTTACACCGTCAGCTGTTATATGTCTTGTTGTAAGAATTGAAACACTTTTATAAACAGAGTTTTATGTACAAGTCGCTGATGATATCAGAAACGCATAAATTAAGAACCGTGACATTGTACATTTGCAGTTAAGGTTAGGGTTTAGGCGGCCATTTACATGCAGCGATGGTTTATGCATTTGGTGTTCAAGTGCTGCATAAGGCAACTGTGTTGTGGGTTACATGTTGTGTATGTGATCACAGAGCTGTCGTATCAAATCGCACAGTGTTACTTTTCACCGAACAGAGCAGAATGCAACCTGCCATAACACTTGATTCACCTACCTTTGAGAGATGGAATACTGAGTTGACCATGGTGTTGGTTCTATACCTAGAGGGTTTACCTGTTCACAGAAAGTCACTCATATAAGTAGTAACCACCTGACAGGAACCCAGTCTAGACTCAAACTCACCTTTAGCTTCTCGATCGTAAGTCTGGCATCTTGCTGTTACACATATACCAAGCCACATTAGCACATTTAGGAAACCACTTTGATCGGACACAATGTGTTAATCACTAGATGCTGACGCCACCAAGATAGAGCAAATCGAAAATATATTCGTGTGTGATTGCAGGTCAGCTGACAGTATCCATTGAGCAGATGACGAATGCGCAGTCGACTCACCCTTATGTCAACTACCTGTCTAAGATGAACTCGCTGCGACAGCGTGCGGGCAACATCTCGGAGCTAGCGCAGGAGGCACTTCGACTTACTGACGAGCAATACTATGACCAGATGAAGGCATTAGTGATGCGTCCATGGAGGTTTGTTAGGGATTTTGGATCAGCATCGGTTGATCCCAGCCTGAGGTGGCCGATCGACCGCGACAAAACCAACACTGGTAACTATGCAATGTGCATATATGTGCTCAATGTTCGTAAATATTTTGCTTCAGCAGTCAGATTTATCAGTACTGTTGCAGTTTAACACTGGAACTTGGCAAATATTTTTGCACTTAGGGTGTTTTTTTTAACTCTCTGGACAGTGACAGCAGTATTTTTACAGCATTATTGCTGTTTTGTTTTCTGTCAACAAGATAACTCAAAAATTGCTGCACTTAGGTTGATGAGATTTTGCACAACGTGTACCTTGACAACCTTTAGAACCCTAGGTCATAGGTCAAATATCCAGAACTTTAAGGTCATATGTTAAAGATCAAAGTCACATGGGTTCTGTGTGTTTTGGGTGCATGATACTTTTTCCAAATGATATTGTGGCTAAACATACGCAGTATGCAGCCTTCTGCAAGGCTTGTTGTTTTCAAAGGTCAAGGAACCTTGTCTGTGTTGGATTAATTTTAGACAAAAATAGCACTGGCACATTGGTATGAAGGCTAGCAGCAAGAGCTGCAGAATTTTTTACAGATGACCTGTGGTCAGTGAGCTGTAGTTACTTTTGTTGCTGATGTAATTTTTATCACTACATTTTATCAATGATTTTAACTTTGCATTTCTTAGCAGTGTTTTAAATGGAACCGAACCTTAAGATTAAAAATAAAATTCCTCACTTATCCCCTAGTCACGTATGGTAGAGA
>Ga0209671_1005856_pt1 | contig 12503 bp, 11 predicted proteins | sample WorMetHERISLAND2_2_FD_187401 | JGI IMG/M metagenome (GOLD analysis project Ga0209671, IMG submission 187401) | Marine gutless worms symbiont microbial communities from Max Planck institute for Marine Microbiology, Germany - Olavius geniculatus... | ecosystem: Host-associated > Annelida >...
CTTTGGCGCTTTATAAATCATTTACTTACTTACTTACTTATTTACTTACAGTTAGCACGCGGATGCTGACCCACCCTAAATCGACAATGCACGTACTGTGTATGCTAATGTATTTCAGTTCCAGCCACGTGACACTGCTACGAGGGAAATTTCGACTCCCAAACTTCTTCCCAATCATACTTACAGCGCTGGGTGGCCTCACATTGGGCTCTGTCCCAAATTTCTAGTTTTTACATTTTCCCTGATAACATAAATCAAATGCATACCATGCAATAGCGCAACTATAGGCCTGTCTCACTAATGTCAGAAATAGAAAATGTCAGACCCACAATATTAATTCAGTTTTTACTTATACGAGACCAATACATAAATACACCACCAGTTTGCACTTACCTCCCAGTCCAAGAAATCCTGAACTTCCTCAAACCGTGTGAGAATTGAGACAGAACAGTACAAGCACGGAAATTCTTCTTTGGTAATTGGACTAAACCGACTGTCTTTTATGGCACTGCAGTGCAAAAAAACACAGATAATATATAAAAAATACAATGTTAGGATTAGATTCAGGGATTAGGTAAGCAACATCCTTATGAGTAATAGGTTTAACTGCTTAAGGTAAACAAAAGGGTCAGCAACAGTTAGTGGTTCCAGCTTGCCATAGTCAAGGGCCGACATAGCCACAAGTAAGTGACCACCGTTTGGGTCCACAATAGCCAAACATGCAATTTATCCCGATTCTTAACCCTTTTACTAACCGGCCCTAACCCAAACCTTATCTTATGGTGGGATTACCAAATCTGACTCATGGCTATGGTGATCTATCATGGCTATCGTGGGCTGCCTGAACCACTCCAAAGTTAGCAACCAACAGCCATAGATAGGCAGCATACATTGCAAGCAGCTGGGTAGGCAATGGGTACAGAGCAGCACTGTATGCAGCACTTGCCTTGATGAAAACAGAACTAATATACCTGGAAATAGCATATTCCCTAAGGCCGCTGTGAAGATTGACGGCACTGAAAGTTCCTATACATCCCCGCAGTCGCCGATCTCGCCCGACTTTCCACGTCACAAATAATGGACTGCAAGCCGCAGCACATGCACACAATCAGTAACATGGACACAACTATCAGCAGTAGACACAAATAACCGATACAACCTAAGTAGCAATTAAAAAGTTTGTTACAGCTAACTTCTCAAAGTGACAATTGATTAATCACTAATTTCAATAAATAACTAACTGTGGCAATTACACAAGGAATGCAGTTTGCTTTAGCATCATTAAAGTTATTCAACTGATAACACTCACCGATGCACCGGTACACAATTGAGTTTTGTTTGTTTTGTCTACTTCAGTTCATGTTCATTGTTCACTAGAAAAAGTCATTATCATTTTTCAGATGCTTGTCATCATGATCATATCTAGACTGTATCACGTTTTCCTACTGACATAACAACTGATTAACTGTGTAATCTGGATCTGGATAGTTAGTCGGCAAGGCCCCAGAACTGGGGCATCACACCGACGGGTGTGATCATTAATTTCTGCATCTCTAAACATAATTATAGCATCATATCTGGAATGCAAACACAAGAATCTGCCTCTAAGTCCACATCATTATGACATTCCAGCATTTATAAGTTAATCTATTTTGTTATGATATTTCAACTTCTAGTTCTGACAGTTGGGGACCTGGACAAATCAAATGGCAGATTTCAATTTGCTTCAAATAAACAACCACATTCAAATTTTGTTCAAACAGCGAACTTTTGAGACATTACTCCAGGTTCTGCCATGTCCCCAAAAGGTACTTCTCTGGACTGCTGAGCTGCAGAAAGAACAAAGCACCTGGTAAACAATAGTACAACAGTCTACGCAATCTTGTGCAAGACAAACTTGTCAGGAGTATGACTTTGAGCTGTATAACAGTGCCACCAGCATCACGTTAAAATACTTCACTACCGAAAACAGACCACGTCATTTTACTTACTGTGCATCGTTTGTAAACGAGGGGCTCTTGGGCGTCTCGAACGAATGTAGATGACTGTAGAGAACGTCGAAGCAGAAATAGCACATTTCCGGCCGGACGATTGAAACGGTTCCGTTCAGACCGTTGCTCGGGTGACCGATTGTAGCACTGCCACCGTTACAATAAACCGACGCCGGCATCGAATTGTTTAACTTCTGTTTCTTCGCCCCATGACACCCTGCCATATTACTCCCTTCTTATCACTTCCGGTCAATGTGGGTTGACACTGTGCCATGTGCTGGAAATGTGCCGTCTTGCTTTCGACTTCGACATTTCGACATTCGTAAGATGCGTGGAACGTGAATCGTCATTCGTCATGGCTAAGCTAGAATTCCCTGGCTACTAGTGATTGCAATCCTGGGATTGAATTCTCAATGCCGGGATCCGGGATTGAGAAATTTGAAATCCCGGGATCCCGTTTCGGGATTAGGCTTACAGAATGGTCGCTGTATTGATATCCATAGTAGGCTAGTTAGGTTGGTTACTTGGGCGGAGGAATGGTAAATGTTGTTCAATGTGGGCAAATGCAAAGTGATGCATTTTGGAAGGGTGAATCAAAAAAGAGATTATTAATACAAGTCGTTGGTTAGGCCACATCTCGAATATTGTACGACGGCGTGGTCACCTCATTGCCTAAAGGATAGGAAGTTATTGCAAAAAATCCAGAGACGCTTTACGCGTATAGTTCCTGGACTACAGGAATTGCCATATGAGTCCAGGTTAATTTCTTTGAAATTGTGGACATTGGACCATAGAAGAGTTCGGGCTGACCTGATTGAATTGTTCAAAATGGTGCGCGGGTTATCGACAGTGGGTGTCAACACATTCTTTGAATTGAACAATACTGGACGTACAAGGGGTCATTACCTGAAGCTAAGGAAGGGACGTGTCAGCACTGACTTGAGACAGCACTTCTTCACTGAACGAGTTTTTAACACCTGGAATCAGCTTGAGTCATCAGTGGTTGAATCTGCGTCATTGAACATTTTCAAGTCAAAATTACAAAGACTGCATGACAAAGATGAGTCTTTCTTTGGGCAACATTTGTCCTATTGACTCCGGAGGCCGAGTCAGCTCCCCTGGGGAGGCCTCATCCGGTGAGTTATCCGGTGAGTAGATTTTTATTCCCAGAGATGTTTGGTACTTGTACTTGTTGTACTTAAGGGTCAGGTACTTGTCGACATGTGCCAAGTACTTTATTTTTATTTTTTTAATATTCAAACAGTAGCCTATGCCTAATGATTGACTGCACTGCCCAAACAATAGACAATTGTAGAAAAATAAACATGGAAATAGGCAACATTGCAGTAAAATTCTTTAGCCGGTATTTTAAGTACCTATAGTGACCTGTGTTCGCCAATCACTGTCTGAGACAACGTGTCTCAAGGAAAAACGTGCCACTTTTATTTTTTGTATAACTCCGCGAAACATTGGCCGACTTTGACAATTTTTGGCACGCAGCATCAAAAAGAAACGCGAAATAAATGACTAGTTTAACCCATCTCATCACAGTACTATTGCTACACTACCTTGTGAAATGCAAAAGTTGTAGTTTGGCCGTTTACACCAATGAGTTCATACTGCTGAGTGCATGCATCGACTTAAAAATCACCGAAAAACACAAAATTATAGAAAATTTGTTACACATTTAACATAAATCATATTCATTTTAAGGTCGTACGTCGACAAACTGAAATGACGCATCAGCAGCGACTGAGCCGCTCTGGGTCACGTGTTATTGAACGTAATGTTGGCGAGTCACGTCAACATCCACCGCTTGCACTCATGCTGGAGGATAACATTTTGAGCGCACGCAGTAGGTTAATAAAAATGATACGTAACACATAAGTCTTTCTGTTACTCGTGTTTGTCGCTATTCAGTTAATCATTTCTGAGCCGACGCATGCGCTCTACAGTATGAATTCGTTGTTGTAAACAGCCAAACGACGAAGTACTGAATTTCACAAGATAGTGTAGCAACAGTATTAAGGCGAGATGGGCTAAACTATAGTCATTTACGTCCAGTTTCTTCGTGACGTAGCGTGCCAAAAATTAAAAACAGTCAATGTTTCACGAAGATATTCAAAAAATAAAAGTGGTACTTTTTTACTGAGACACTGTCGGCTTTAACCGTACAGTGAGGGGTATTAAAACCTACCATTTTTTTAAAATTATAACTTGAAAAAAGGTGATGCGATTATAATAATATTTAGTAGGCTACCAACATTCCTGACATAACTGGCCATCAGAACCTAACTCAATGTTTGCTTTTGGATTACCTAAAAAATCAAAACAGGCAAAATATGCATTAAAATTTGGAAAAAAAACTTCAATAAACATTTTTCTGGATCTGTGGCTTTTAGCAGCCAATCAATTTCAAGATTTGGCTGTTTTGCAGTAGTGTTTCTAGGCTGTTGATAGATTCAAAACATGACTGGTGACGTCTGCATTGGCCTGGGCAAAACATTATCGACACTGGTGTCGACGAACAGAGAACGCGTCTCCATGCCTGTGGGGTTCGTTTAATGGGCCAACATTTTCTGTAGACAGTTGAAAATGGACAGTTGCCAAATTGACAAAAAATGTGGAAAAATGCGTTTTTGTGTAATTTCGATTTAGTACTACTTTTGATAAAAATGTAATATTTTGTTTGTTCTTTTTCCCCAGGTAGTGCAACAGCAAACGTTGGGTGAGATGGTAAACTAATGGCTAGTTGTGCCGGGAAATTTTCTATCAAAAATATCAAAACTGGATCACTCTTTTTCAACATGTGGTAAAAAAATTATATCTTTTTATGCTCGGCAATGTAGTGGGCTTTAACTATAGCGGGTACTTGGGTTGTACTTGATAGATACTTTCAAGTACTTGTACTTGTACTTGTGGCTTTAATACTTGCAACATCTCTGCTTATTCCATGCATGAGGATGTAGTAGGCCGACCGTACGGAAGCTATTGCGAGTGTGGGGAGTGACTACAAAAACACAAACTACAGTGCACAGAAGAAGTAAAATTCTAATGCGCATCAAATATTTTATTCATTAGAGGGCTAGAATTGTTATTTGTGTCATTTAACACTTCAAAAAGTACATTTTTGACATATTTTTGTAATCCCGAAATCTCGGGATTGAGACGCCTGCCAATCCCGAGATTCGGGATTGGCAGCGCCACTGAAGTCTTTCTTTTAGCACATACTGGCGCTTTACAAGTCAGATTATTATTATTATTATTATAAAACGGCCGAGATCCCGGGATCCCGGATTCCGGGATTGCAAACACTACTGGCTACACTTTTCCTACCGTATGCTCTGCTGGCCTACTTGTACAAAAGCGGTGACAAAGCGGTCACCGAGTTAATTCAAAAGTAATTACATGTACTGTCTCGCCGTCATATAACTGTAGATTCGCCGTAATTCTTGGCACTTTCAAAGTTCAAATGTTATTTAACAAGAAATTTGAGCTAATGCTCACGAGACACGCGACAGCCTATAGTAGTTCCTGTTCGCAAGTTGTCTGTAGCCAAAAGCCGTACGGATGAAATCTACGGATGAAGTATACGGATTACTAGAGTGCTACGGTGCACTAACATGTTACGGTTCATGCAATAGCATGACACAATCGCACGTGGTAGCGAGCTACGTGGCGGGCATGTGCAGTGGCCGCGCGATAGGGCCGTCCGTGCATATAAAAGCATTGTCACTTCCGTACACCGACACTTAATTGCTACTCCAGTCCTCGAACTCAACGTAAGTCAAACCAGAAGTAGCCGGCAGAAAAGAGAAAGCACTGCCGATTGACCCGGAAGCTATGTACAGATGACGTATCCGAAAAGCACTGCCAGAAAGCTATGTACCTTTAACCCGGTCGAGCTCTACAGATCAGTGAGATCAGTAGACTCGCATCCAATAATCACTCACATACGTCCTGACAGATAGACGGATCTTTCTTGGACTGATAGGGACGTCCGTAGGGTATTGGCACCCGTAGCACCGTACAGAAAAGGTCGACGAATCGCTGGTAACTGGTAGCCAAATACGGATACCCGTCATTATGGGAAGTGCAGAAGGTCACGCGTCAGGCAGTGTACGTGATGATAACGGATAGGTCGCAGCGATAGTGAATGACCGATCAGCCTCGAAACCCTCCGCACCGCTCGGAGCTCGATATACCGTCGACGAACCCTCGAACTTAGCAGTAGTGGCAGATAAGAGCCGTCAAGCTACGGATCTTATAGTAGCGCCAGTAGCAACAGCGGTATGCCCCGGCATAGTCATACGTCAGTCTCTGTCGCTATTTGACAATAGTCCAAATCAGAATGCAGTCCCAGTACGGATAAAGAAAGCCGGTTTACGTTGCAATGGCGCCGCCAACGTAGAGCAAAAAGCTGGTAAAAAGGATGTGGACTGCCAGACGGATCTTGATGAAACAATGTATTAATGAATGCATTGACGGATCAGCCCGGGAAGAGTCCACTGTCTTGGTAAGGGAAAACACATCCCAAACCGTAAAACCGACAGATCAGCCGCCGGATAATAACGGTGCAACCTCATCTGCCTGGATTGTCCTATAGCCAAATGGCAGAAAGAAGACCCGGAATTAGGACCAGTAGTGAAGCTACGGATCAGCGAAGACACGCAACCGCCATTCGCATCCGTGCAAGCAGAGTCAGAATTTACGAAGCGACTGTGGAACCGGTGGGATCAATTAAAAGTGCGCAACGGTCTGTTATATTGCCGGTACATTTTCAATTACCGGAATGAAAAATACCTGCAGTTGCTGGTCCCTCGGAGATGCGTAGAACACGTGCTATACAATACGCACACCGGAATGACAGGCGGGCATTACGGATCAGCCAAGACGCTGTACCAATTGAAACGACGGTTTCACTGGAACACTTGGAGGTCGGACACCATCCGTTATTGCCGTCGGTGTCCACAGTGTTGCGAATATCACCGTGGCAAGCTACCCCGGCAAGAACCACTGCAACCGGTGTTGGCCGGATCACCGATGGAAAGACTATACGTAGACATAACCGGACCGCTGACGGATCGCAACCATTAAGATATCCTCACCTGTGTTGACGGATTCACAAAGCATGCCGAAGCGTTTCCGATCCGGAACCACGATGCAGAAACGATTGCTAAGATCCTAGTAGAGCAAGTGTTTTGCCGGTACGGTGCACCTCTTTCTCTGCTGACGGATCAAGGCAAGGACGTGAATGGAAAGCTGATGAAAGCTGTCTGTGATTTACTAGGAATCGAGAAGCTCCGAACGTCACCGTACAAACCATCGATGGATCAAGTCGAAAGGTTGCACCGGACACTGAATGCAATCCTAGGAATGACAGTTTCACCGCACTAAAGAGACTGGGACCTCCGGTTGAGTAGTGCCATGACAGCATACAGAGCGAACGGTCACGACGCCACCGGATACTCGCCAAATATGCTGATGTTGAGCTGATCGAGAGATTCGGATGACCGTGGACATCATCGACGAAACACCTGATGAATTAGCACATTGCCACATGTGCATTAAAATAAGCATACTTGAAGTAAGTAAGTAAATAACTTATTCAGTTGAAGTATATACCTTACTTGAAACAAGTGTGTACATTCAAGTAAATAAACATACTGGACTCAGGTATGTCTTGACTTAGCTACGTTTCAAGTATATTTTTTACTTGAAACAAGTGTGATTTAACTCTGTTCAAGTATAATCTTTTTTGTGTGCACTAACAAAAAATTCTGTAAATCGGTCAATATGAAATTATGACGTGACGACTGGCATAGACTCCTACTTTTACGAACAAACCGGTTATGTTAACCGACTGCTCAGTAGGCCTAACTAATAGCTGGACTCAACGACTGGCCACATAGCACGAGCGAGGCCGATTTAGCGGTCCGTTCAGAAAAAAAAAACAATTATTCAAAATCATTCAGCAGGGAGCGCCACAGTCTCAGACGTAAGCGTTGACGTAGGTGGTATACATGCAGCTGGCGCCTGCTGATGGCGGTGATGTGTTGGGATGAGCTGCGCCACTAGCGGCTGCTGCTGCTGCTGCTCCGGGACTTGACAGTCCACTGCCCTGAAACGCAAGTTACACGACGACTGACTGAATTTGTTGCGGTGATAAAATGATAACCGTATCAAAAACGATTTAGCCCTAAATATAGTGACTGATAGGTGCCTATTAACTAGAAGGGCAGCCAGAGACCGCAAACCTCTGCCCAGAACGGTGCTGTCATATAGCGAATATATTAAGAAAATTAATAGAACCATTTTTTTCGTATTCGCCAGGAGGCAGCACCGTTTGCCACCAATTCCAAACACCTCTAAGTTCGGCCAAGTTACACTTGGTAACAAATGTTGTCAAGTTACAAGAGGGTTTGCTAAAACTTTCAGGAAAACCCTTTGTAATCTTTTGGGCAATCCTGCTAACAAACATTTTGGCGTTATCTAGAATCCGAAAATCCTGTCCAGGATCCAGATCTAGATGCCCATCTGGATCACCATCAAAATATTACCACCTCACTTCTAACTTAGGCCAAGTTTAACCCGCCCTAAAAATTCAGCCAAATCCGTATAGGCCTATGCAATTTTTTAGAGGAATCCTGCTGAAAACAAACCAACCAGCAGACAGATAAATAGCTAAGTAAACATCATCTGTAACATAACCTTTTTGGCGGAAGTAATGACTAAATTTTTATGTTTTTTATGTGTAAGCTTATTTCAATCCTTTTGCTCCGTTCTAGTTTTTTTACTGTAAGCCATAATACATGAAATTATAAAACGGGAAACAGAGCTGGATACATTGTTCGATGCGAAGATTAATGAGTGAAGTCACGCCATAGTTTTGGTTAATTAATATACAGCTGTGAAGCGTTAACGGCATGTGAGAATTTATGCATAAAGGATAACAGTAATCGAAGCAATAATTTATTTCCCTTCCCATTTTATTTTGATGGACGAAACGGCTTCCATATGCACATCTGCGATAAAAATTCAAAGTCGATTAGATTGATTTGGCGAACTAATCTGACGTAGAATTAGGCTGTGCTTGTTGAAACCATAGTCCTTGCGTGCGTCTTCATTCGTTTACTTGTTTTAGCAGTGGGACGCTAAGAAAATGAACGTAGACCAGGTCTACTAGACCTACATTGTATTCTTCAACGGGTCTGCGGCATGCCATCGCCAGTTAAACGCATTATTAGGTCGCAGCGGGAGTTTTCGCTTAATGAGCGTGTCGTGTGTACCGACACATAGGCCTAATAGGCCCTATGCAAAGTTGTGCAGAGCGCAACAGCCGCGATTTTGGTAAACCGAACATTGTCCAACACAGCTATCCGTTAAGCTATATGTTGTCTGTGCCTCGTGTCCGTACATGTTTTGGCTCTAGAAGTTTTTCTGTAGCTGCCCCTACTATTTGGAATTCTCTTCCTTTTGACATCCGCAATAGCTGTTCAATAGCTTCCTTCCGTCGTAAACTCCAAACATTCTATTTTTCAACGTCTAGCCATGTCCAGTGGCCCGCCTCACTCCTTACCTCAGCGCCTCAGATTCAGTGAGTTTCTCGCTGACATTGTGCGCTTTATAAATTAAATTTACTTACTTACTTACTTACTTACTAAGACATCGTTTATGTCTCAGTCACTATATAGACAGCTTAATTTTGTATCAGTGAAAAAAGTGAAAGAATTGTGGTCTATAGACCTAAGCACTGGCGTATCCGTGATTTCGTCAGATTCTATGTTTTCCACCTCGTTCTTTTTTTGCCTTTCCTTCCCTTCCCTTCATTTTTCAGCTTTCCTCCCTTATCCCTCGCCCTCCTATATTTCTTTCTATTTCCCTCCCTTCCTTTTCTTGAGGTCTGCATGCATCTCTAGTTCCTGCATAATAGCCCAGAAGTGGGACATGTACATCAGTACTTCGGAAAGAATATTATTGTATTCAGAAAGCGTTGAACAGTGCTGGCGGTGTGCTGGGATATACTCACAAGCTGTGCGGCCTTAGACTTGGACGCGCTGAGACAGAAAGTGCAGATGTGTGTGGGACTGACTGGGGACGCCTGCGTTGTGTCGTCTGATGACGTGGTGCGTTGACGCAGGATCATACACGGCTGATCGACCTCGTCCAGACCCACCGCCAGCACCGTCTGCAGGTGCGCGATGTAGCTCGTCGCCAGCCGGATCGTCTCGATCTTCGACAGCTTCCGGTCTGCAGGCTCGGTGGGAATGAGCGTTCGTAGGGTGGTGAAGGCTGAGTTGACGCTGTGCGTGCGGTCGCGCTCGCGGGCGTTGGCGGCGCGGCGTGGCGGGGGCGCGGAAACCTGTAGTCGTGGCACGGTGTCGGGATCGTACACGGCTTGTCCGGCAACAACTACGCTGTCGTCGTTGCTAGCACCTGATTTTAGAACGCCGACTGACTTGCGCTTCCTGCCGACCGTACCGCCGCTCGTCAACCGACAGTCAGTGTACGTCGAGAGGTCATCCAACATCTGTGTCAACCAGCAACATCCTCATATACATAGCTAAAAATGCGGCCGTTCTAATAGGCCGCATTGCAGGTCTTACCCGTCCGTCCGTCCGTCCGTCTCTCCATCTGACCGTCGCGTCTGGGCTCCTAAGTTAAAACTCAAAAACTAAATAGCGCAAAAAAATTGGTGTGAACGTTTTCCGCTGCAGAAGAAACCGGTATGTGATTTTTTAGCGCCAAAAAAGATCAAAGGTCAGGCGGACGGCCGCATAATATGCTGGCACTGACAAAATTTTCTACCCACTGACTGTATATACGTATAGAACGCAAGCAACGTATATGATTAACTTTCATTATTTCATTCAGGTAAGAAATGTTGACCAACCTGGCGGGAAGATAAACACGAAACTTGATTTGATGTTCCGGCCAATGGTAGACGCACGTTCTCCTTGAACGAAGGACCAGCCAAAGAGTCGCCGTTGTTGTAGTAGCTGAACTGACGGTGGACAGCCGTGCCGGCACTGTGCTGCGTGAGAACTGTGTCGACACAGTTGCTCTCCTGTTTGCAGACGACGTACGCTCCGGACATTATTCCTCCAACTGATTTTCAGCTAACACAGATTCCACGGAGGCCTATACAAAACAAATGCCTGAGTTAGTATTGACCGTTCGCTGATACCGTTTTGGTATGTAACCGAAACACCGAGGTCATCTAGCAATGCTGGCCATGGCCATACTTTCGCGGGTAGGCGCTTGTAAATAGGCACACCGCGCAATGCACTGACCCCGTATCCCTGGTCCCGCAGTGTAAACTGGTGTCTGGTTGAGAGCTAAGGAAACAGAAATCAGCGCCGTTCCATGAGTTTATTTAGAAGCGTCTACCTATGGAAGGCCGGCCAGGCTGAGATTGAGTTAACCTCGCTTACACAGTATCAGCAACTGAATGAACATAAATGAAATCGAAATGACGATCATGCTACGCAAAATGCCGCTGCCATTAAATAATGAGCCCAAAAGTGTTACAGGTTTTGGTTTTGTTTCGGTTCTATCACCAAAGTATAGCCGCCACGCAATCCACGGATTGAAAACAGCCAGCGGTGCAACTAACTATGCGCCCACGAGGAAAGAAAGTAACACTTATGCTGCATAGTGTTGTTGTTTCACCGCGGCGGACATAATCGCTATTCCAGAGCACAAAAATTCTCACATTTTCTGTTGCAAGCGAAACACTCTACGCGCGCAAAGGCGTCGTATAGATGGCAAGCAAGCAAGCGCAGCAAGGAGGCTGCAGTTTGAATGATGAAGATGCGGGATGCGTCGAATGTCAAGCACACCTGCCCATGACTAGTCAGTCTCCGCAACCGACCGCGCCCGAGCTCGGCTCGGCTTGTTGCATACGAACATACAAACAATGACGTCGACAAGCATTGCTAGCTGCGTGTTTACCTGCGCGGAGGGCGAAGGTCACCAGTTGGCGCAGTCCGTCGTTCGACCTGTCCAGAGTTCGCTGTGGAAAGCGAGGCAAACGTGACGCGCGCTGCTTTGAGTCGTGTGTCGGGTCAGTGTAGCAGCACTGTCAGTAGCACTGCAATCAGCGGTAGCAGCTGTAGCAGCTCTGACGAGGTGACGTGACGTGTCCGTGCTTTCGTCAGCAGCAGCAACCCTCAGCTGTCACGCCATACAACATCATACCACCGTACATCTAGTATACACACGCCTATACGAATAACTTCCTTGTTGGTGGCATGGCGTAGTTGGTAACGCGTCTCAGATGAGACGAAGTTACTCTACGCCGTGCCCGGTTAGTACTTAGATGGGTGACTGTCTGCAGTACGCAGCCAGCCAACTAGGTCGACTCAGCCTTCTACCCTCCGTAGGATGGTAAAATGAGTACTGGCGGTAGTCAAGGCCATCGCTAGGGAAGAAACGGCGAGTTCTGCGCAACAGTAGGCCCTGTGGCCAGGACTGCAAGTATACCGATCCAGTCGGTTAACCCGGCCGACT
>Ga0209671_1005857_pt1 | contig 12502 bp, 6 predicted proteins | sample WorMetHERISLAND2_2_FD_187401 | JGI IMG/M metagenome (GOLD analysis project Ga0209671, IMG submission 187401) | Marine gutless worms symbiont microbial communities from Max Planck institute for Marine Microbiology, Germany - Olavius geniculatus... | ecosystem: Host-associated > Annelida >...
GGTGGTGGTCAGTGACGACGTCAGTGGTGCGGTGTTCGGCGGCTATCGTCCGTCGTTCCTGGCCGGGTCCGCCACGAGCGGCTCTGCCAAGACCAAGAAGACGTCGACATCAAAACGTGACGCTGCGGCCGGCGCGTCGCGTCCTGCACCGCGTCGCAATCTGCTCGTCTTTGACGACGACGCCGACGACTTTGCGACGTCGTCCAACGGCGGCGGGAAGCGCTCCGGCGCCGGCGGTGAGCTGGGATTCCTGTCGGACAAGGCGTCGGATGGTGGGGTGGAGATGGGGGCCGGTGACCGACGCGACAGCAAGGGCCATCTGTTACCGCGTCGTCCTCGACAGCAGGCCGCCACAGGGATGATGAACGGCGTGGCCAGTGACGTCACCGATGACGTTGACGAACTCATTTTGTGAGGAACTAGGTCCCCCAGCACTGCAGTTTTTTATCACCCAGCCAGCAGCCACTCGTGATATTTAACCTTCTCGGGTAAGAGACATGCGTATAGGCAACGTAGGGCGTACTGATAATCTAGCGTCCGAGGGCAGCACCGGCGACGCACATGCAGGATTGGCTGTTGTGGTCATACCATCTTAGCACTTAGAGTTTTGTGGCCATTGCCAGGCTTGCTGTGGATATGGATATCCGTGAATATATCCATGAATATTATGCTGGCGCATCTGCTAATTAAATTGACTACTTGTGTGCTTTGTCTGTCTATAAAAGTTCCCTCTCTGTCGTTTTTACTCTTCATTTTTTTCGTTTATTTATGTTGGTGAGTCAAATGAATAATCACTGACATTAGCACGCCATTATTTATTTAGCCTAAATTAATTTATTAGCACCATATAGCAGCAACAGATCTTAATTTTCCGTGCTTTAAAACTGTTGGTTTTGCAACAATCATTTGTGAGTTTATTTGTACTTTTTTAACCAAATGGTAACAAAATTACAAACTTTTGTGCTTATTAACTTATTTAATGCTAGTAAAAAGTACAAACCAAGTGTCCTCCAATAGCATCCACTCCACCATGTACCTGTAAGCGTACATGAATGCAACCTGCGTCTAAGAAAACAATTCCAGCTGTTGCTGGGGTGCGCCGACCGTACCGTTTATATCCCAAGGCCACCGTCCGACTTCAGGTCGCAAAAAGAAAGCGATTTTCCAGATTGACTGCAGTCCCATACACGCTATGGTGACGCTGCTATATCGAATTCTAGAACAAATACTATGATACGACGCGGCAGTTCGGCGCACGTGAGTGACGGCTGCAGGCAACAGCATTGCCTTTAAAATTGCGGCCAAACCGCTGCAGATAGAGACATGGTTGCTTTTGACAGTCTATAGGAATTTGCCATCGCCCTATATAATGTACCGTCGCCGACTTTCTACGACGTACCGTTTAGACACAATACATGCTTTACACACAGACAGACGACAGATAGACGACATAACGTACCCAAGGCTCGACCTAACGGTCGACCAAAAACAGCGTCAGTAAAATTATGTAGATTTTCACGAAAGTTGGGACATACTTAACTAAGATCGTATTTCAATGCAAATGTGTGTATTTTTTTACTTTTATTAATTTTTTAACAAATTTAAAAGAGAAATGTCGGCGTCATATTTTTGGGAGATGAAATGAATGCTTTTGCAGTGCTATATTTTGCCAAAAAAAATTTGGAGGCTACAGTTCTACATGTACGCAGCATAGGCGTCTGTTGATATGGATATATCCATGGATATCCACGTAAAATCAGTGGATATGGATATGAATGGGAAATTTCATATCCACGGCAAGCCTGGCCATTGCACATTTTGCACTAAATACTATAGACTGTGTTTCATTTAAACAAAATAACATACTTTATTTTGCTATTCAGATAATTAGTCCAGTGCATGCTTTTACTTGAATAAGTGCAGCAAGTGCCCTCCAAGGATTTGGTCATAGACGCCATTTGGGACAGATCCCCCAATATTCGCTCTATGTGTGACTGCAGCTCTTGTAGGGCCTAAACCGTGCCGCTGAATAAAAGTTCCCTTGTTTGTTCGCCAGATGTCATGACACGCCGTGCGTCAGTTAGTCACCAAATGTAAGCGTTTTGCTCACTGCATTGTGTGTAACTCGACGTACATGCATGTACTGCATATGCTCTGTACATGCATTGTCTGTTACGTCCACATGCTAAACGGTGAAACTGCGCCTGTCTTACTGCAGTGTATAGTTCGTCCCAAAATCTGTTTCAGGCTAGGCGTTTTTCAGGTGTTTCACTGTTGCTGCTGTAGGCCTACTGCCTATCTAGCACTGTGTCTGTAGTGGTATAACTGGTTAATAACTACACGGGGGCATTCAAGCATGGCAAATTCACGTTTTACTTACTTACTTAAGCCTACATATCCAAACAGAAAAAAGTGTAGGCTACAGTGCTACATAACCCAGTGGCTTCAATCCTTATACCTGGTGGGCGCAGCTTGCGCCCAGTGAAAAATAGGGGGGAAATTTTGATAAGGTTGTAGATCAAAGCTTCCCCCTATTTTTACTTCCCCTTTACTTTTCACTGGGCAAACTACAACTTTAACAAAACTTTCACCCTAGAGGGAAAAGAAGCCCAAAATGGAGAGGAAAACTTGAGTTGCAAATGGGGAGGAACCTCAGCCCAAAACTGGGGTGGGAAGTTGCACCCGATTTTGATTCCAGATTTGGGGGGATAGAAGCCACTGACATGACCGAATGTGGCATAAGTGTGTAAAATCATCGTTTCATGAGTTTGCTAAGGCCTAACATTTACTTGCTTAGTATCCCTTTCCGGACCATGGTTTAACCTATACTTAACGGTCGAATTGACGGGTTTTTGTTCCACGTGAGATATACGCTGCACAGAACTGTATATAGACGGCGGTTTGCAGCCTTATTTCTGCTAACTAATTTATGTATGTCTTCTTAGCAACATAGCTTACTTTTGTTCAAATATTTTGTTTTTACCCATTGCCATGTATGTATACTGACTGAACTCCCTTGTGAACTAATTTTAGATTGGACACAGAGACAAATGCTGCGTTATTTATTGGATGAATCTATTTATTGCATGAATTCAGTATTTAATCTGATTCAGAGAGATCAGTGCTGTGTTTTTTTGATGTTTGATGCTGTGCCATATTAAATGTACATATTGCTGTGGACTTCAGATGAGATAGGTATCTCAGTATCCGATAATTCTTGTTATTTGTGAATAGTAGCCTATTGTGAATAGGATAAACAAAACTAATAACCCGTTCACATGATGATGCTGGCTCAAACCAGAGCTTCATCGTGTAGACGGGGTATAATATGAATGATTCACCGATTGTCTGCATGTGATAGGCCTATATGATATTTTATTGTCAGCTGTGGCGTCATGTTGCCAGTGGCTTCTGTCGGGTGGGAAGTTAAACCTTACTCACTCACTCACTCTGTCTTCCAAATCTACAATCGAAATCGGGCTCAAGTTCCTCCCGCCTTTCGCCATTTTCCTTTTCCTCACTCCCCCAGATCCGGACAGAGCCCAGCCACCAAACGGTTTGTGGTGCATTTCGAGCTAAAACAGCGCTTCTGGTGATATCGATTTTGCATACACCCTTAACAACCCCCTATCCCTGTTTATCACTGCAGCGCAAGCTGCGCCCACCAGGTAGGGATAGAAGCCCCTGCTTATGTTGCTTTGCGTTGTCGGCGCTTGACAGAGTTCACTTTATGACTACTGTGTTAGTTGCTATTTAAGTATTGCATTTTGTCTTAAAAGTTTTGACACTGGTTCCACAGATCTGGTTATGCGGTATTAGGCTGCATTACGTGTCTAGCCTGTCGGTTCCTCTGTTTTTCTGTTCGAAATCGAAAAGCGTAGGCCTGTAGAGAAACAGAAATCGGTGTGAACGTTTCCTAGGCCAGGAGTAATTGGTGTGTTTATTTTTAGCTCAAAAGGGTCAAAGGTCAGGCGACCGCATAGTATGACGGCACTGGGCGGACATAATGTTTCTAGTCGTAATGGTGATCGCGTTAGTTCTGGTGCTTTACATTAGATCTTTGAACTTCTTATGTATTCTCAGCACACAGCATTTACCATAGGCCTATGTCGTCATCTCTGTGCTGGTGTAATTTGTAATCCAGAACCAAGTTCCTATGCATTTATTTGTTTTTTTCTTCGCAAAGAGTGCAACAAAGTGTTGTCAGTTGTGTCACTAATTGTCTGGCTCTCAGATTAATAAAAACTTGTTTTATAATTCTGCTGGCTGTTCAGCTGTTAACCTGGTCTAAAATTTGATTTTATTATACAAAACCAAGCAGTACAAAGTAGGTTGATATGTTGTCGCTATGACAACCGTAGCTAGGTAGGCCTAACGGGCTTGCAGCAGCGCGCTGTCACTGCACTGTGCAGTACAACGACTAAACCCATATTATACCATTGCCCGTAAAATAGCGACAAGATTACCAAGTCATTGATCAGTAGGCCTACAACGCAATGTTTCGTGGTCATGGCGCGCATGCAATCGGTCAATAACGGCGTTGATAGGCGACAGTGTTATGGCCTATGGGACGGACAATCAGTGCTGACACACTTCGACACGATCAATTGCATTCACCGCTACAGCGTACTTTTGTTGGCGCACGGTGAGACCTACAGAAACATGCCTTTTAAAGCAGTTATTAACCTACTATCAGTCTCGTAGTCAGCACAGGCAGGGAGTTCCAATTATCAATATAAATTTCCCTATAACAAGTCTGAATCTTTTCTTCTTTTCTTAAATAATAGTTTACGTTCGTGGCCTCATCGACCTGCAATATCAAACTCAAAAAATAATTATTCAGTTGTGGTATATTGTATACGGTACACCGGTGATTTCTTCTATTTTTTGAGTCGATCGCAGTTTTGTACCGGTACCTCCTAATCACTCGGAAAACTGCTAGTTTAAAGTTAGTGCCATTACGTTATGTTATGTTATGAAAATTCACAACAAACATGGCGCTTGACAACGAGGACGCCGATGTCCCTGGTGCGGCGTATATGACAGAACTTGTTTAGTTTCCTAAAATATTGTGATGTTAAATGCTAAGCAAAATATTTTAGCGCATTATTACGATCGATACTAATCAAATATTAAGGCGCAGCTGTACTGTCGCGCTGTTGTTCGTTAATATTGATTACTACCCGGTACACCGTATAGATCGTAATAATGGGTGGCACTAAATACTAAAAACTATCCAAACCCTAACCCTAATCTTAACCCTAGCCCTAAACTCTAACTCAAACTTTAACCATAACTGAAAGCAGTTAAAGTTTTTGGTAGTTTTCTGTATATTTTTAGTTGTTTTCTGTAATTTTCAATAGTTCATGATACTGGTTATAGTGGACTAAATTATTTTGCTTATCATTTAACATCATAGTATATTAAAAAAGTGCGCAATTTTTGTTTTTTTGTGTGGCTTGATGGTCTAGAGGTTAGGGTGTCGGACTCAGTGATTGTGAGGTTGCGGGAAACTAAGGCAAAAACTAAAATGCTGCAAGAAATTTTTGTTTAAGGAAACCCGATCGATTCTCAAGTACACGCAGAGGTCTAATAATGCAGCAGTGCATGTAGTTTGCTAAATCTAGTTCAACTCAACACTGTCCCAAAACTTCATCTCCCCATAAAACTTGCATGTAAATATTTATTACTTTATGAACGTTACTTCTTATAGCTATCATGCACAATCCCGTGCTTAACTTTAACTTTTTTTATAACCATATTTCTAGCACCTAACTTTAGATCATTGTTTTATACTTTGGGGTAGTAGAGTTTTGTGACAGTGCCAAAACCCTGCTTTTTGGATATACAGAAAACAGAAATTTTAGCTGATCTATGCTAATTCTAACCTTATTCATAATTTTGAACTTATCAGTGAAAATGAGCTGCACATGTTCCAAGTATAAAGGGAACATGGGCTAGCATTTTAACAAATGTCTGAAGACTTTTTCATCAAGACCAATACTTGTCTGAATGCTCAAGACCAATTTGTCTTTATCACATTCGAGATATTTCAGCATGACATCAGTTAATGTATCATGTTTAAAAGTTTGTCATAAACGTTTGAAATTTGTCTCCTTGTTGTGATGACTGACAAGTTTTATTGTCAGAAACTGGCGCTGTGTTCACGTTTGGCAAATGCAAGTTCAATGACAATGTTCCTGGGAAGTTTTGGCTGCGAGATGACAGAGCAGTGTGTGTTGCTTGTGGTGATGAGCATACCATCATTGCTTCCGGTAATTGCTTTTCATGACTTGTCATTTCATGCTATCTCATTTATTTTGAATCTTTAGTTAGTTGTAGTTTTTAGAAAAAGTGTATTTATATTACCACTCATCAGCTGATCTGTTGGAAAATTGCAACATCTTGACTCTACTTGCTTATCCTTGATGCTCATGGTTCAGGTTGGACCTGATGCTTTTATTGTTGTACTGTAGAAGTGGCCACACAGCTGCGGCCTATGTCTGTAGTAGTACTCGCTCTATTACAATAGTAACTGGGCAACTTCACTTTTTGACTTAGACTTTCGCTGAGTCCAAAAGTACCTACTTAGTCTAAAGTTGAGCCGAACTAACCTGGCTAAAGTCGGTTCGATTTGCATGGAAGTGGTAGCTTTAGCCCTTAGGGCTTAACTTTCGCTGAGCCTGAATCCACTTCAACTTTTGACTTTAGCTGAGCAAAAACATGGCAGTTATTTACAGTCCTGTACGTATGGATAGTTTAGTAAATTGAAGCAGTCTGGTACCAAAAATACATGTCGTAATGAATACACAGTGACATAAAATGTTACGTAATTAGGTCATTTGCGTGCGCAGCGCAATTAAATAAGCAAGTCCAAGCGTAACTGGTTGATTTATTTCCTGTTAGGTTTACCTGTTTTTCTGCCATTTTTAGTCATTTTGGTCTAAGTCAGTAGACTTAGACCAAAGTTTAGTTGAACTTTGGTCTAAGTACAGACTTTAGCATTCAGCTTTAGCTTTAGGCTCAGCAAAAGTCTCAGCGAAAGTCCAAGTCAAAAAGTGAAGTTGCCCACTGTCATTGCTTGTGACTGAATATGTTGAACTGTTGTTGTGGTTAAAGAATCTGGTAAAGTGTATGCTTTTGGTGACAACACATGGGGCCAGCTTGGCTTAGGACACTGCAGACCTGTCAGAAAACCTCAACGCATTAAAGGCAAGTATTCATGTAATTTAGTAATATCAGCTGGTAAAGAGCACAGCAGTATCAAAGCACTCTGTTCTAATTAACTCTCTTTCAATTTCAGTTTTCTTTCGTCACATATCTCATTAGGTTGTTCATCTTTTGTTATTTCTGACAACTGTGACTTGTTTCTCTGCAAAATAGTGTTTAATCTTGCTTTGTTGTTTTGTTGTTGTGTGTATAAATTGTAGCATTATCAGATGAGAAGATAGTTAAGGTTGCATGTGGAAGATCACACACATTGCTTGCAACAGGTTGCTTGTTTATTGTTGAATTACATTGTGTTAGATGATGGCGTTGATTAATGCTGTCTTACTTAACGTTAATTGTAGCCTAATGAAGTCAGTACTCAGTATATGTAATTATTTTATGTGTCACTAGACTTCTAGCTGTAGTTATTATCATATTCACTCAGAAAGGTGGAGACCTGTTCAACAATCAGTTATACAGAGATTTCTTTCGCATTTATTCCTTCATTTTTACGCACAAAAGCAGCTACTGCTTTCAGCGTGTCTTAGCCATCGCAATTCTGTCTGACTGTCTGTCCGTCTGTTCGTCCATTCGTCTGTCCGTCACACAGGTGGATCAGTCAAAAACGGTGCAAGCTAGGATCACCAAATCTTCACTGACTCTAGTTTCAGGAACCTTAAAGCTTTTTCATAAATTCGAAGGGGTCACCCTGAACAACAGTGCTAAATGAGAGGGGGTGGGAAAAATTTGCGATTTTTGGCCAATAAGTCGCTGTATCTCAGTAACGGTGCAAGATAGGGCTTAGGTTACTATTAATCACTAATAGGAAGTCGTACACTGGCTCTTGATTGGCGCCAAATTTAATGACCTTGAATGACCTTGAATGCCAAAATAGGGAGTTTTATGGATTTTTTTGCCGATTTTGGGCTGTGAGACACATTGCAAGAGCGAATTGCGCTGAAACCAATTGAGATGGACACGGAGAAGCTGCATGTGAAATTTTCAGCATTGAACGTAGGTTTCAACGGTTTAAGTCTCGATTTTTTAGGTTCAAGGAAACCTGTGCATGAGGGCTTCAAAGAGCAGTATCTCCAAAAAGTTGCGACGAAATGGCTGGAGATAGACTGACAGTTTGCAAACAGGAACTGCTATAGGCTTTCGCGCATTCCGTGAGCATTAGCGCAAATTTTTTGTTAATGTCATGTCGACTTGCATAATAGCGTCATGGCTTGCTGGAAGTCCTCTGTTTGAAGACTGATTAGCATCCCATCTGTTAGTTGTTAAATTATTATTAGTAGAGATAGTTTGAGAGATTAGTATTTCACACACTGTGAAGAAGGTTCAGTGATAAGCCACATGCCCATCCAACAGTGTCAAATCGCTAACAGATGTGCTTTATAAGCAATATGGAGTCGTCCATAAATGACCTCATGCTCCGAGGGCGAGGGGAGTTTACATTATTGTGACGACGTGTGACGTAGGGGAGGGGGGTTGAAGGAAGTGTGACGTCACTCACGTCACATCTGTGGAAAGGCACAATAGACAGCCAAATTCATGTTGCCAACTTGCCGTATCTGTCAGGACGAGGAACATTTAGGAACACTGTGCTTAATTTTACATGATTTCATGCATTAAATTAACAGTAGACAATTTAGATAATGGATATAATTTTATATATTAGAATTAGGATATGCTGAAACTCATCTCTGTACTCTACATTACAGGCGGCTGGGGGGGTAGACGTTTGTGACGTCATATTTGAAAGGGGGTCCAGGGAAGTGTGACGAAGGGGGGAGGGAGGCAAATTTTTCCTTAAAATTGCGTGATGTCATTTATGGACAACCCCTATGCATTCATTAAAATACCGACATTATTTTACTGATATGTTGATGTTCTGGCAATCACTGATTGCCTTTTTTTGGACAAATTAGTATTAAAGGTATTTTGATAAATTTATGTTTTATTTGTTTTTGTTTCATCTTGTTAAGTAAGTAAGTAAGTCATTTATCATTTATGGTGCACCTAAAAGCCAGCTGAGTCGGCTTATGCTGCATTCAGTAGTGGTCATAAATACCGTAAGTATGAGTTTCCAAGTCGGAAATTCTGTTCAGTTGATCTTTTTAGTCGTATTTACTACTCGGAAACTTGTCGCTTTCAACAGCATGACGATAATTTTGACTCCGCGGCATCGACCTTTGCAACGGCGGTTGCAGCAGACATATTAATTCATTTGACCATTATTTCGTGGAAAAAGATGGTTAAAACATTGCAAACGTTTGCTAGATGTGTTATCTTCAACATGACTGCCAATTATCTGTATATTAGTGACGCTTAGCACATCGACACGTGCATTTCGGCAGTTTTAGGCCTACTTTCAGTTGGTATATAGGTCAACATTACCAAACGCATCGTACTCGTACTTACCAGTTGCATATTGTTATATACCGTAATTACGAGCACTGCCAAATGCAGCATTAATTCACTCCATTTGACCAAAGTTAACATCACCACAGACTTCTAAGAAAGACAAGACCTGTGAGTTCTGTTTGAGAGATACTTGAACTGCGGTAAGGAGGAAAGCTAGATCATTGAGTTTAGTCACAGGTGTTGTGCTTGCATGTTTGCCGATCATTTTTGCATCTTTGTCAAGTTTGTCACTGTTCTGCTGCATATGGATGTGCTGTCTGCAGACTCTGGGGAGCTGTTCAGTTTCGGTTGTAACGATGAAGGCCAGCTGGGCTTTGACTCATGCTCTGAGGAACGTGTTGATGTGCCAACTAAACTAATGCTGTCAGCAGACTGTCTTACTGTTAGGATGTTATCTGCTGGTGTATACCACTCGGCTTGCCTCACTGGTCTGTTGCTACGCTGCTGTATTTACTTGTTCTTGTTTGCATCTGTCATTTTAATAATATTGTGTGTAATATTTTACAAATCTTTGTTTTAAATCAACCATGCTTGCATAATCACCAGCAACAGTTTGTTCACTTTTGATACTAGTGTTTAGAAATGGTTTGTTGTCATCTGAAATTTGGACACCTTTGGTGAACAGTATTACAACAGCAATGTGTGAGGGTGTAATCTTGATGATTAAATTCTAATTTTTGTCGCTGTTACTGTTTAAAAATTAACATGGGTTTGTTTACGACAGACTGAAGTACATGTAAATAAGAACAGTTAGTATTTTTATATGAAAAGTGTTGTCTGCAGAGTCTGGTGAAGTGTACATCTGGGGCTCAGGGAGTGAAGGGCAGTTAGGACTGGGAACTGATAACATCAAGCAGATCCAACCAGTCATTCTGCCAATGGATGACAGAGTCGTTCAAGTTGTGTGTGGATATTATCATACTATGCTTGTCACAGGTTTGTGTAAGCTTTAATTCATTTATCATTAAATTAATTAGTCATTCGTTTGGCCATTTTTATAAGAAACCAATCTGTGGCAATAACAGTTTGCAGCAAAAAAGTTACAAGGAGCAAGATGTGCCAAGATCATCAGAGCGCTTATGGCAGCCTTGGAGCAAGTCCTAACGTGTAACAGAACAACGTATGTGAGAAGATAAAAATGCGCATAATTAAATTTATAATATAATTAATTTACATTAATGCCAGTGCATGATGTACAGTGTACTTTTGATCTTTGGATGGTTAAGATTTCTGGACTTGCATCGGGTACGTTATGCTGGGTCCTGGTAGGGAAATTTATGTGATTGGCTGCAGCAGGTTTCATTACAGACAATCTTGTTGCTTGTTGCTCCTTCTGCTGCCCAACCAACAGCATCTGTTTACAGAAAAACATGCAGTATGGATGGGTGACAAGTAAACTATATAATATCTCAGACTTCCATTGCTGTTGGTAGGTTAATCAAATAGTTGGCTGGCATGCCTAGCTGACCAGTGTTAAAGCAGGGCACATTCATCTGTGTCGAATGGCAGGTAATACTCAAGGCCAGTGCTTATCAATAGACAGGTCATCCGATGGATTAGGCTGCTGGGAATCGGGCCTATGGGCGCCATATTGTTTACATGTGAATATTTGCTGAATTAGAAACTCATTTTTGAAAGTATCTTGAAAATGGTGCATCGGAGCTCAAAATTTAAAAAAAAATGTTTTCCTTACTAAACCCCTGCCTCGAAATTCTTTTCTTTAAAAGATGGGGTCCAAAAAATTAAATATTTTTTGTTAAAATTAAATATTCTATTGTAGACGTTCCATGGGTACAACGAAAAAAAACAAAATGGACCCATGATCGGAAGTGAACGGCTTCGTCGTACGACCTGTCTAATAAAGAAGTAACACTGGCCTTGGTAATACGGTGTGATCACATATTTTTAACTTTTTATCTGTGGCTGTCTGACAGAGAATGGTGAGCTGTATGCATGTGGTGAGATGGATAATGGCAAACTGGGCTTCGATGCTGATGCAGACATTGACCACTTCAGTCCACAGCTGATCAACATCAGAGACCATGTGACATCTGTCAGCTGTGGACACAATCACACCGTTGCTGTTACAGGTCACTAGTTGCTGCTATGGTATTATAATGAAGCCATTTCGATAAACTGTATTGTGGTCTTGGGTGTCCATCCGTCCTTACTGTACATGGTCCCAAGTGAAAAACTGAAAAGCACAGAAAAAACTATCTTATTTTTTATGAGGATTGTTTCAGGGAAATCACTAAAATTGATAAATTTCTTGTTGCATATAAATAACTGACTACAGAACAGACATGGCACACCTAGGTATAATGCAGAAGTAAGTGAATTGCTGTACTTTGGGCTTGGGGATGAATTCCTGAGCGCGGTCAAACTTGCTCTGCTGAGAACCCAGACATTAAGGAATTTTCTTTGTCATTCTAATGCAGCTACATTTCATCTGCTGGGTGCAGGCAACCCTGTAAGTGTGCTGCAGCAGATTTCGAGACAAATGCGAAAAACAGATTTTATGCATTTTTATTCCTGTGCACGTCCACCGCCATCACAGGCTGAACGGTAGTTCAAGCCCTGTGTTAACGGCGACTTCTCTTTCTTATGGGAAAGCCAAAAATTCGACCCCCCACAGAATCAAAACCCCTGACCCAATTGAGATAAAATTTGGCAGGGTTGATTACGTCGGCGAGGGGACCCGTCATGCAAAATTTTTTGCAAATCCCTCTAAGGGGGGCTTCCCGGCAAATGGGTGAAATATACGCAAAAATTTTTCTAGCTATATACCTTTTTTTAGAAACTCACCTACAGGTCAGACCCTTCGGCCGATTTTTGCACGCGATGGCTCAAACGATGCGGTCTCGCG
>Ga0209671_1005858_pt1 | contig 12502 bp, 8 predicted proteins | sample WorMetHERISLAND2_2_FD_187401 | JGI IMG/M metagenome (GOLD analysis project Ga0209671, IMG submission 187401) | Marine gutless worms symbiont microbial communities from Max Planck institute for Marine Microbiology, Germany - Olavius geniculatus... | ecosystem: Host-associated > Annelida >...
CGAACGACATGGCGCTGGCGAAGGTCTGCGGTCTCTGACTGCTAATTTCTAGTTTCGTAATTTTTGATAATAAACCATTGAGATACTTCATTTAATTAAGGCATAAGAAACCAGTTTGCAAAATTTACATAACATCAAGTACTGCTGAAGTAATTACGACATCATCAAAATGACACAGCTTATGCAAACTCTGGTCTGTGGCTTACGGAATAAACTAGCATCTAATCCAGTCTTTGTTACACAAAGTCAAAACACCCCCCCCCACACACACACTGTTTTTATGGCTATTATCCCAGGAAATTCTGAGCAAAAGTTATAAGCAATGGAGCAATGGAATACGGTAGATGAAAATGAAGCGATCACTTCAGCACGCCACAATTTGAGCCAAAAAATCACTGCTGCATTGCTAGCTTCTGGATTCTTCAATACCCAGGTATCATATTTAACCAGATTACAAAACACAGATTGAACAAATTGTATGTCTAACGCCTGTTAAAAACTTCCTTTGTTTCTCATACATGAACTAACAGACATTAAAACTAGCAAAAAACAGATATCATGCAGCAATTCTAAAAAAAATACACAAAAACAGAAGCCGGCAAACTTACATTCCAGATGTTTTTCCAACTGTTGCATGGGTCCACGTAGTCGAGACTGTATCGTCTGTGACAACTCCGTGATCCGTGCAACTTTTGATGTCCGATCTGAAGCTGGAACCCCACTCAACACGGAGAAAGGCTTTCTGGATACATCGGCAAATGTCAGGTTCGATACGCCAGCTCTGTGTGACTCCAAGCCAGATTTTAAGAAGTCAAACGATGACTGAGTGTGTGGAAAAGGTTCCGTCATGTTCAGCTGATACAAAGCACGATCCGATACACTGGGAAACACAAATCACAACAAAATCTAACAAACAAAGCTAAATCAAACAAGCAAAAATACTGCCCAGTGCTGACATAATATGCAGCCATCTGCATAGCTACGATATATGTACAGAGACTACTCACCCACTGCACTGCACAAATCTGATGCTACCCCTAAAATTTTGAACTATAAATTGGCACACCAGTTACACCAGCCTTTGAGAACATTAGCACAAATGCTGTTTTTTCAAACATCTTTCTGATTTAAAGTTAGTTGTTCAAGCCTGGTAGAGGCACAAAACCCGAGGCCTACTGCAACGGCCGACGGCCACAATAAGCAGAATAGACCTGCTAGCATACAAAGTAGTTACACTTGCACATGCACTGAAAACCTGATGTAATCTTTCAAAATAAAAAGTCTAAAGTTGATGACACATTGAGCACTTTCGGGCGCCTGTTTCTGGCGCCCGTTTCTGGCACCAGAAACAGGTGAAACAGGTGCCAGTTGTCTGGTGCCAGAAACCATGACACACTTAGCTGGCAAATGACACTGGCAGAAATAACAAGAAATTTGAGCTAATGCTCATGACAGGCACGAAAACCTATAGCAGTTCCGGTTCAGTAGTTTAGCTGAAAATTGGGGTGTTCATGCCAAGTTAATATACAAATACCAAATTCTTTTTTTATCTGGATCGCATAACGATACTTCCGTGGCACCACCTTGTGAATGATATAGACTTGTGTCACAGCCCGAAATCGCCAAAAAAATCCATAAAACCCCCAATTTTGGCGTTGAAAGTCATTCAAGATCATTGAATTTGGCGCCAATCGAGAGCCAGTGTACGACTTCCTATTAGTGATTAATAGTAACCTAGGCCCTATCTCGCACAATTACTGAGATACAGTGACTAATTGGCCAAAAATCACAAATTTTGCCCACCCCCCTCTCATTTAGCGCTCTCGTTCGGGGTGACCCCCTTCGAATGTATGTAAAAGCTTTATGGTTCCTGAAACTAGAGTCTTCCAGGCAGCAGATGGTGAAGATTTGATGATCCTAGCTTGCACCGTTTTTGACTGATCCACCCGTGTGAAAGACAACGAACGGACAGACAGAATTGCGATGGCTAAGATGTGCTAAAAGCAGTAGCTGCTTTTGCGCGTAAAAATAAAGGTGGATTCCGATTTTGAGTGTTTTGAAAATGATGATGTAGGCCTATATAGAGAGGAGATGATCGATCCATTGTTATTTCGTAATAACAACAAATTGTACAAACCGGTTGTTTTGAAATCTGCAGTCAGCTTGTCAATTATGCTTGTCTCTAATATTCTATCATGATAGGTTTTTAATGATGCATTATATAGAAATTCTTTTTTTCGTACTGTTCTATGAGTTGAAAAATACTTTCATCACTCCACTTCACCTTTCATCTTTGTTTACAAACAAATGAGCAGTGCTATCGTCTGCTCAGACTGACCAATTGATCAAAGTTCAGCTTTTCGGCCGGTTTCCGGCATGAAACTGAACATGCTCTCTATCCGACGCCGGTTTCTGGCACCAGAACAATCTGGCTCCAGAAATGTATGGCAGACTGACAAGTTTCTGGTACAAGTTGACTGAGAGCAGAAAAAAGGCGCCTGAAACCGGCCAGTGTGTCATCACTGTAAGTTGATGCACAAAATATATAGTGGTGGTACTAACAGCAGCAACAACAGTTATAGTAGTATAGAAAAAATTCTTAGGTAAAACATTTACTCAAAGCACTAGATGGATGAACCGTCATGGTATATAATCAAACAACAACCAAGTACAACTCAGCCTTCCATCCCTCTGCGGTAGGTAAATTGACCACTGGTCCGTCTGACTGGATCAAGACCAAGCACATCCATATGCATCGAGCATGTGATCCCATATGGCAGGTGATGCTCAGTAGCTCTGCGGTAAGTTAACACTGGTGTTTAGCGTAAAATGTAAACGTAAAGTCCTTCCTGAGCCTTACAGCCCATAGGGTGGCGCTGATCTCCGTTTCCTAAGGCCCTCAGACAGACACCAGTTTTTACACTGCGAGATTACGGATACGGGGCCAGTGTATAGTGCGGTGTGCCTGTTTACGTCCCAGCCGTGAAGCCCGTACCAAATTATACTGCTTGGTAACAGAGGCACATGTGTGTGAACAACTTGCCTAAGGTCGTTACCCGGCAGTGTCCCGGTGCGGAGTCGAACCTGCGCCCCTGAGTGACCTCAGGATTACAAGTCCGACACATTACCGTTAGACTACCGTAGCAGTATTACCAGTTTCAGGAATTAAGTACCTGGTTGCAATTACCTGGGTACCTAGAACCGATTTCAACTTCTAAATAAGTACCGGCAGAAGAAAAACAACAATGCAATGACATGTACAAACCCAATTACCGTATACTTTTCTGAAAGACAGTTTTTTCATAAAAATCATCATCCATAATGTGTATACAACTGTCAACTGAAATGGTTAAAGTTAAACCTCATTTCAACTGCCTTGCATCACAGAACTTTGCCACAAAGAGCTCACAAGAAGGATGATTTCCATCGGTTTCTTGAGCAATCAGTGCAAAAAAGCGGACATACGTTACCCGGATTTCGAACTGGGTAATGAATTTTCTTGCTACAAGTCACTAGTTACCACGAAGAAGCTTTCTAGTTTCTAAAGCTTGCGCAAACCTTGTAATTCCGGAGAAGAAGTCCGCTGCAGCACTGTTACCACTCAGCAAGCTTGTACTGCCAGTCACGGCTGTACTGCGTGATGCTGAGATGACAGGCTGAGATACAGCAGCAGGACCAGCAGCAGACTGAGACAATGTGACTACAGATGATGATGACGATGCAGTATTAGGCACTATGAGAGGCTTATCAACTGCTGGCTTGTTGACAGCATGATTCTCTTTGTCTGAGCCCGCCATCTGACAGACATCACAGTGTTTAACAATATAAACTACACCAATTCAATACCGTATTTAACAACTATGTAATAACAGTCCAGCTAAAATAAAAAGAAAAGCAATAAATGCAGGTATAAAAATATGCAGTTGTAATTAAGTTATAAGAATTACATCTGTGGGAAATGAATACTACCACAGAAGTATTCAACTTTAAAAAACCCACTAAAGACATTAGAGATGATGCGCCGCATCAACAAGTAATTGAAGAAATCTGGCCTATAAAAACTACTAAGAATAACACCAAAAAATATTGAGTTTTAGTCGTCTATTTACTGTAATTCATAATTTTGTAAAATACACATTGCTTGTGTGGCTTGTGGCACTGTTTCAAGACTCACAAGCTTCTGTCACCAAGCAGGAGAAATTGGTACCAGCCAAGATAAGATAATGCTCTGCGGCTGGAAAGGTAACCGTAAGTCTGGCATCGCATGCACTGGTGGTCTATCCACCTAAGGGCTCCACTTAATGGCTACAACCAGCAGATAAGCACTACACCTACACTTGGTACACTTTACCTTTTATGCTGCTTATCTGTACGGTTGAAACTCATTGCTAATGCCATTAACTGCTGAAAACAAGTTAACAAAAAAATAAATCAGTGGCCAAATTTTCGAAACTTCTTAGGAAGATCTTTGGAAGACTTCTTTTCCAAAGAAAGTATGCAGATTTTCGAAACTTCTTTGGAAACTTCTTAGGAAGAATTTAGGCAAATATATAGGAAAGCATTAACCTTGTCCTACACGGAGAAAGCTGTGTAATAAAACGAAATTTGCAAAAAAGTACATAATGTTGACACTTAGCTTAGATGTCATGTGTGGTAAAATCAACAATGAGTAAGTAAAGGAAACTGACCTTTCGTCAACTTAAAAAACGAAGCGGTGTGTAAAATGCGTTTCCCATGGACGTGCTAAGATAAGAAGTTTTCCAAAGAAGTTTTCCTAAGAAGTTTTGATTACGTCACATGGTCGGTATAAGCGCATCTGATTGGTTGGACTAGTTTAGGAAGACAAGAAAAGAAGAAGTTCTTTGGAAATGCAAAGAAAGCCGTCAAAAATTCAGATAAGAAAACTTCTTTGGAATTCCTAAATCATCTGACATAGGATGATCTTTAGAAAATGTCTTAGGAAAGTTTCGAAAATTTGGCCCCAGAATGTTAAGAGTCAATGACATCATACATCAAGTAACTTCTGTTGTGGACAGGACTTGGATGCACGATGAAGGTGGGTGTCTAACGCTGGAACTCGTCTACTGCGTGAAACTCTCTGCTTTGGCTTCTCAGCCGCTTGACGTCGACGCTCCAGTTTCTGTTTTTTCATGTACCGACGAATTTCATCAACGTCGTAGTCACGACTCCGATGAGTCGGAGAAGACTTCTTTGTGTCTGCAACGTTCAGAACAACAATCGGCGCAACATTCTTGCAACACTTCTGCTATGTTGCAAAGTGCTGGCATGTAATATGTTGTAGCGGCTGATTAACAGGGACCAACTTAATGCACGATTTCACGGCCATGACATTTTCCGTGAAATTGACCTCCTTCCGTGAAAAACGCTGATTTCCGTGAAATCCGTGATTTTAGCGCTTTTAGTTTAATTTATGACAATTCCAGAGTTGTATCAGCAGCTTTTGTACGGATGTTGCTGTTTGCCACGTGTCGCACTTTAGCACTAAGTAGTTGACATTGACTGTCTTGAGTCTTGACTTACTGTAGTAAATATTCGTTGTTCTGAAATTTCTTCGTTTGCATTAGCACAGCATCTCGAAATAACGTCTGTGTGGCCCGTGAATTTCCGAAACTCTTTCTGTGAATTTTCTGTGAAATTTGACACATTTTAAAAATTCTGCCGTGAAATCATGCATTTTCCCCCCGTGAATTTGGTTGGTCCCTACTGATTAACCACTGGAGGGCAGTTTCTGGTTCTTAACCTTGTACTCCACATGACCAGCAATGTCCAACAACAGTTTCCGTTACGAAGCAACGAATGAATGTAAACTAGTCAATGTGGTTGACTAGAAAAACAAAAACCCAGCCCTAACTAGTCAATCAATTACTATTCGTTAAATAGTAATAAATAAGTAAGTAAGTAAGTAAGTAATAACAGTAGTACTAAGAAATGGATGGTGGGGCAAAACCACTGCAAGGGATCACCAATATTAATGCCACTGACCTTCGTATCAAGACTATCCGCTTGAGCCAAAGATTCGCCTAAAAGTGGCCACTACAGTACTGCATTCAGCATTGCCGTGATTACGATGCAGATTTAGAGCCGACACAAGTTTGTTTTTGCAGAAGCTTGTTCGATCTTCTACAATCAAGTCCACACCATTTGCAACCCAGAAACTAGAAATAGATAATAATGGCCAGTCATTTGCCAATGGCCACTAAATAGCAGGAATGTGGAGCCTTTTAGTTTAAAAAAAAATGTGCTCATGTGCATTATTGCTGATTACGGTGTAATACATAATTCTGCAAAATGTACCGCTGTGCTTATGTTTACAGTGATCTGTATCGCATTGCAAGCCAGCTAATAACACAAGAACCGACTTGTGTCTAAACTCAGATGGCTATGACAAAATACCTTCAGAATGAGAAGGAACTTTTGGTCGACTAGCTGACTTCACAGTCGGTTTTCTTCGGTTTGACTGCAAATGAGAGTCCTCGTGTTGAGCATCTCTGCTGTTATCATAACCTGGCAAATGAAGTCACACAACAAGTTAATCAGATCTCCATATGCTACTTGATCTACCTACCTATGAAGGATAGAAGGCTGAGTTGACTTTCCTGGTTAGTTATAATACCGAGATAGTTTACCCGTCCACAGACACATATGAGTAGTAACGTCAATGCACGTCGACGACTGCACTCCTCGACTACATCAGTGCTGGTCGTTCCATACACTGTGCATTCTACCATTGGCGACCATACCTTTCCAGCGACTGCTGCATCGGTCTGGAACAGTCTGTCAGAGTCGGTCCAGTCGTCTCCGTCGTTGCAAGTTTTCTGCAGCAGACCGAAAACCGAACTTTTTGCCTGGTCTTACAGCTATGACTAAGAACGTCTCATTGCGCTGACTACTATTACGTGACTTCACTGTTTAGGCTTATTGTTATGCGTCCTTTTAGTCTTAGGACTTAACGCCACGCTAAAGTTAATTCGTCATTCATCATCATCATCATCATCATCAACCACCGATAGCAATCCAACCGGAAGTCAAACCCACAACCTCTTGATCCTTTGAGTCCAACGTCCAAACCTATATGCTACTAAGCCGTCTTTTCACCAGCATTTGTTTTGGACACGGATCAACAAGTGACAGAACAAATTACCCGGCAGACTGATACTGATGTGATGGAACGAATGTTCCTGGTTGCTTGGATAACTGACATCATCGACTGCATCGACTGGCTGCTGCTGCTGACCTGATGTATCATCAACACCAGCCTCCAAGAGTACAACTTCACTCATACCGGATGAAGTAGGTCCAACTGGAAAAGCACCGACCACTTATGTGTACACACATACACACATCTTTCATCGCTCGACAATACAAGATAAGTCAATAAAGTTATACACACCACTCAATACATTATACAGTAGGTCATTTCAGAGATGAATATTTCCAAGCAATGCATGGAAAATAATCGCATCAATTTGTTTTTCTCTGACCTTAGGATCCCACAGAAAACAAACAGACAAACAGAAAAATGGTATTGAAAATGAAAAACAGCTAAAATAAGACTAACATTTACATCAATTTGGGTTTTTCTGTGTCTTCTAGTTATCAAGTTAAAAGACTGTACAAGATAAACAGGCAAAATCTGTACTGTTGTTTAAATTATGAATGATGACTGTAAAATAAAAATATCAAAAGAGAAAAATAGCAAGGCATTTAACACAAACAGTTGTCTTGGTTGTCCGAATTCACAGGTTCTTCCAACACGCCAGTGACTACATCACTGCCTGGTACCAGTAAAGACACGTCGGTGGGTCCTGCGACGACAAACTGTTCAACGGACTGCTGTGGATTGAATGTTGATTGGCTGTCGGCCGGTACGTCGTGTGTAGGCGGAGAATGTGATTGGCTTACGCTCTTGGCTGGGCCGAGAACTCGACGAATCAAGGCATCACCCTCCCGCCACGACGATGGGTTGATGTCTGTCAATATATCAACCCATATACACTGAAATACTGTATCAAACTAGAAAGCAGTCAGAGCCTGCACACCTCCGCCAAGGCAATGTTGTTCGCTGGGTGGCAGCACCATCTTCGGTTTTGCAGCGGTTTCCCTTATGCCCCATTGAAAGCAATGGTAATGAAAATTTCAAAGTGATCCAGAATCCAGGATTCCTACTGGATCACCCCCAAAATTGAATCACTGGTAGATTTTGCCATTCCCGACATACCCTCAAAATATCAGAAAGATCCGTCCATAACTTTTTGAGTTATCTTGCTAACAGACAGACAAACAAACAAACAGTCTGGCAAAAACATTACCTCCTTGGCGGAGGTAACTAAAATAGGCCAGCTTAATACAATGTTGACATAAAAATCCCTGCAAACTAAAATCTTAAGCATAAGAGTGGAGGTCAGACAGTGACAAAATATCACCAGAAGCAAAGTTGCAAAAAAAACTGATTTTTCAAAAAAAGAACAGAATACTTCACATTAACACGTAAGTAAATAAAACAGATAAATAAATACCAGTGTACATGTTTCTAAACTATCATAATGTCATAGCTTCAACAGTGTTACAAACAGATTCCAGATGACACCATCAAACCCTCTTCACTGTCTGAGAAATTATTCTCGAAACCTGCAACTTACAGTTTAACGAGGCCCAGTCAAGTGATATCTGTTCACGCTTAGTGATGCACACAGTGTCAAGAGAGCTTATCAGAGAAGACAAGCCAAAATCACAGCTCTCAATACTTTATCAGTTCAACTGATGTAAACAAAGATCTGCTGAACATTTCAATTACCAGACTTTGGCTTCTTGATGCGGCCAACATCCAGACTTCCAATGCTGGCTACTTTCAGTCCAGCAGCGGATAATACATGATGCAGCTGGTCCTGATAGCTTGGTTTCCTGATCGGTTCTGAGCTCGTCCTGTGAGTCTGTACAGAAGATGATTGACTTTCCACCGGTTCCCGTGTCGCTGGCTCCACAGATCCACTACGAGTCTGACGACCTGCAACTGGTGGGTCCTTTGTGACTGTCTGCTTCAACGGTCCTGCAACTGGCACAATTACACAAGGCAGTGTTACACCATTACAATACTCTTTTCCTTCACATTATTATTACGCAATTATATTATTGCAAGGCGATCGAAAAAAAGCCACATTATGGGCCACGCCCATCCATTCGTCTGTCTGTCTGTCTGCCCATCTGTTCCTCTCATATGGGAGCCTGGTAAGTTGTTAACTCAAATACAAAAAGGTACAGAAAAACTTAAATTAGTGCAAACTTTCCCAAAGACAGGAGTATTCAAATTGTCTATTTTCAACTCAAGAAGTCAACAAGAAATTTGAGCTAATGCTCATGGGATGCGCGAAAGCCTATAGCATTTCCGGTTCAGTAGTTATAGCTGAAAATTGTGGTGTTCACGCTAAGTTAATATACAAATACCAAATTCTCCATCTGAATCACAAACGATAGTAGCGTGGCGTCAAGGTCTAACCTAGGCCCTATCTCGTTCCACCCGTGTGACGATCGGACGAACAGACGAAGAGACAGACAGACAGACAGACACAGAATTGCGATGGCTAAGACGTGCTGAAAGCAGTAGCTGCTTTCGTGTGTAAAAATCGTGGCAGGCCTGTAGACCAAACTTTTCCAAATGAGATTCAACTCCATCCACCCTCATGGCCCCAATCCTTTAGTAATCCAGCTACAAGTCTGGCAAGTGATATAAGACCTGGCCGCACATTTTTATACCTGCAAAGCTTTGATTGACTAAGAGTTAAATCAGAGTCACACAGACCATATTCGACACGAAATTATAATAACAAGAATAACACAAAAAATAATAAGTTAAAAACATAGGCCTGCCACAATATGTGAAATCAGAGTGCCAGTCGGTACATAAAAACATGACAGCAACAGTGTTTTGGTTCACTGACTGACAAAGACAGCATTTCGCACCAAATGATCTAAACATACTCTGATGTGATGTGGCCGGCATCGATGCAACTTTCCTCGGAATGACTTTTGGCGGAGCGCCTTTCCTCCAGAGACTGTTAGCTTCCGACCTCAACCGAACTGGCTCATCAATACGATGTCTGACATGACAGACAGTCAGTGTGCCATTCGCTGCATCCACGGCACACGGCTGTTGACTAACGACACAAATCGAACCATACCATTGAAATGGCATTTATTCCAAGATACAACACAAGCATGCACACATGCTAAGCATCATATTCAGCAATTCGTCTCAAATTTACACAAACACAACAACAAACAGGTTGATCAGACAAAAGCTAAGCGAATGGAACACTGTGAAAAATAGCCGCACATATTTTACAAGCAGTTCATCATCGTCGTCATTTATTGCATGAATGATATCAGCCAAACAATAATAGAATACAAGAGAAATGAATCAAAAGCTAGAAATAGCTTGTACAGGGACTTGCCCATAACCAGGTATAAATTTACACAAATGACTGAGAATAAACTATAATATAGTTATTGGTTAGCTCAAGTACCAATTACAGTCTCATAGAATAATGCTAAAGTTCCAATATTCCGTTAAACTGGAGTTATTTGACAATCAAATGAATTCAACTTAACCAAACTGTAGTTGCCGTTCCATCACTACTGTAAATAGATATTATTTAGATGACAGGATAATAGATTTCTGTGCTAGCGATGACATCAGTTATTGTTGAAAAAATGTGTTTTTATTTGCTTTCTAACTTACTATATTCTTCACGCGGGGCCCCCAAACGTTGCAGGGCATGGGATAACTTCCCCCTACTCTCCCTTTCGATGGTCCATGCGTTAATAACGCATTAATTAATGCGTTAAAAAAATTAATGCAGTGTGTTAATGCGTTAGAAAAATTCACACTTTGACAGCTCTAATTATTAATAAGACAATAAACATCTAAGAAATGTAAAGCAATGAAATCAATAACTCTTTAGTAGAATAAAATAAACAGATATGCCAAACCAGTGCTTACTTTGATAGCAGATCAAATGTGATAACTAATCCATATGATGCCTGGAGTAAAACGAATTATCAGTCATAATAAGACAGCAGGTGAATTTTAGTGAGGACTTAAAGGTTTAAAAAATTTGTAAACTTGAAACATTTATCAAAAATTATGAAATTCGAAGCCTCAATCTATGTTCAAAAGCACGTAATGGCTAGACTGGTAAAAAAGATTTTATTTTCAACTAAAAAGCGGTTGTAGCCCGCAGGTACCTCCGCCAAGGCAAAGCTATTCGGCAGGTGGCGTCACCATCTTCGCTTTGTCAGCGGTTCCTTTATGCCCCCTTTAACGCAATGGTAACGAAAATTTCAAAGTGATCCAGAGTCCAGGATTCCCGCCCGATCATGCCCAAAATTGAATCACTGGTAGTTTGTGCCATGCCTGACATATCCTCAAAATTTCAGAAAGATCCGTCCATAATTTTTCGAGTTATCTTGCTGACTCACAGACAGACAGACAGACAAAAACCGGCAAAAACATTACCTCCTTGGCGGAGGTAAAAATTGATAAACTGATATGAGACCTTCCACTATGCTCTAGCTGCTGTGACTCCTCCCATTCCATGCTGAACAAATGATGACTGGGGGGTCGACTGACTGGATGCGTTGAGTTGAGTGAATCCACTGTATAAGTGGCACCGCTGTGCATGTCCGAGCCAGCGCTGTAACTGCTCCTGTTCTGACTGACGGCGATGCTTCGGTTTGCTTTACGCTCTCGCTGCCGCTCAATCAGCTGCAGCACGTTTGCCATCCCACCTACACACACAATCAGTTTTTTTCCCTTTAACTGCTTCACCGTTCTGGAAAGAAACCAAGTGCCAGTGGCGTTATAGCAAGGAAAAAATAGGAACCAACTGCTACCTCCCTCCCCCTAAATTTTAGCCTGTTAGATAATTTCTTCCAAAAATACAAAATATGGCAATTTTATGTAGAAATTAGAAACAATACTAGAAATTTGGGGCAAAGCCCAACGTAAGTCCATGAATAAAAAAATATGAACAAGATTACAACTTGGCCTACAATGTCAAATCACTTTGGGCAATGTACGTGACGTACGTACAATAGCGGATTTGGGTTAGTTCTAGAACACTTACAGTGCTTTCATGCTATTAGCCGTATGTGACAGTAACGGTATCTCACACATGCTAGTAAAAAGTCACGATCCAATTATTCTCAAGATCAGTAAGAATAAAGTTTTTAGGAAATCTGGTCCAGCTTAAAGCAACACTAAAAAAAGCAAATAAAAACCAGCACAACATCAGCACTCAATGCACCAATAATTACAGTCATAAAAACTTGCATAACCTGGAATAATGCAAAAAAATCTGCTTGCTATTTAAAGGTCCGTGGTCACCAAAATTAACATATACATTTTATCCATTTTCCTGAAAGTGCAGAATTTTATGATAACTTTGACAGTAATATTGGCGCCCAGCGTTCTGTCAACACGGAA
>Ga0209671_1005859_pt1 | contig 12502 bp, 7 predicted proteins | sample WorMetHERISLAND2_2_FD_187401 | JGI IMG/M metagenome (GOLD analysis project Ga0209671, IMG submission 187401) | Marine gutless worms symbiont microbial communities from Max Planck institute for Marine Microbiology, Germany - Olavius geniculatus... | ecosystem: Host-associated > Annelida >...
TTTTTTGGCAGACCTAGTCGCTGACTTTTCTCGTGTATTGTAATAGACTAAATTTCATTAGAATGACACAAATGGGTTTGTTGTTGACTTGTCACGGACGTTGTCGCAAGCATCTCGACATGTGGAGATGGTCTGTGTCTACGACTTTCATGATTTGTGTCCACGACTTTCCCTATGGGGAAGTTTCAATGAAAGTCGCAAATTCGGCGTAATGGAATTTGGGATTAATGGTGCATCTGCCACTTGTGCTGAATTGTTAGCTGGTATTCCTTGCCCATTAATCTTCAGTGCATATTCTGATGTAAAAGAAGCAACTTATTATGCTAACGTTGTTCTATGTAAGTTGAAGGAATGTTACTGATGTTACAGCTGACAGATGCGGGGCTGAGGCATCTGGGTCAGAACTGTCCACTCTTACGGAGTCTCAACTTACATGGCTGTATGGTATGTAAGCTGCATTTCTGATCCATCATATTCTGTTGGATAAAAACGGTGCAAGCTAGGATCACCAAATCTTCACCATCGGATGCCTGGAAGACTCTGGTTTCAGGAACCGTAAAGCTTTTCCATAAATTCGAAGAGGTTCACCCCGAGCGTAGGTGCTAAATAAGAAAGCAGTAGGGAAAATTTGTGATTTCCAGCTGATACGGCGTTGGCAGAGTGAGACAGGTCATGCCATCTGGTTAGTACAAGTAAAACACTACACTGTGTCTCAAAAAAACATCCCCGACATTTTCGACTGTAACATGAAAACCAATTAACAGATTTCTGACACAACTTGCCATCAGATAACCATTCATTTTCCCACCTTACCCAATGTATGTTTCTGCACTATCCAGGGAAAGCAGATCAAGTGAAATATGTGTTGTAATAAACAGAAAATCTGAAAAAAAACATCCCAACATTATTGATCGTAACTTGAAGAAAGATTAGCAATTTTTTGTAATTTTTGGCTGAAATATTTCTGACACAACTGTCTATTAAATAAGTGTTTTAGTTTCCACCTCACCCAACGTCTGCTTTAGCACTACCTGGGGAAAGCAGACCAAGCATAATACGTGTTAAAATGAATGAAAAAACGTTGATAAATTCCATGTATTCTATTATGTGGGCCCAAGCAGCCAGTCTATTACAAGGTTTGACTGTCATGCAGCAGTGTGTCTATCAGATGAAGTTCAAGAATGTTTTTGAAGTCAAAAAGCGACTGGTCAGTCTGGATTGGTTTGGAGCAGAACTTATCCATACTGCTGTCAATGAATGGAGAAAATGTCTCCTTGCCTGTGTTCGCATAGTGGGCCAACACTTCAAGCAATTTTAATACAGGCAGTTGAAAAATGGACAACTGGATAAAATGTCAGCCAAATTGTCAGACATGTGACCAATTTGTGTTTTTACATGTTATGTTAATTAAGCAATCATATCGCATAGGATAAAAAAGTGATATTTTACTGGTTATGCTTTCCCCAGGTAGTGCAGGAACAAAGGTTGGGTGAGGTGGGAAAGTTAATGGTCATTTGATGGCAAGTTGTGTCGGGAATATTCGTACCAAAAATTGTCAAAATCTGATAATTGGTTTTCAAGTTACGATCAAAAATGTCGGGGATGTTTTTTTGAGAGACAGTGTAGATAGTCGCCAGTCATCCAGCGCCCTCTGGCGACTGGGCTTTTAAACATGCACTGCTGTTGTGCGTTTCCCTTTGCGTTAGCTGGGTTTTTCTTGTTTGCTTTAGTTTTTGTTTGGTGTATATGTATTGTTTTAGTGATATTCTTATTTTGTTTATCTATAGTTTTTTAAACATAAGAAGATAGCATTTTTATTCAGGTCTAGTTCTGGATGTGAGTTATGATACGTATGTCTTTTTTGTCTTTTAAGAACTTTCTAAAGTATGTTTTATAGTTTGAATTACTTTATTGTGATTTTCTTGAATACAGTTATTTAAATTCTTTTATTTTGACTTATGATTGTGTTTAGCATTTTAATTTCATTTTAGTTCCTTACATCATCCTCAGTTCTTGCAGTTTAGTTTACCATTATAGTCCCGTTGCAACATTGGTCATGTTTGTTAAGTGAATTTGTATTGTTTAACTTTAAACTGTTGTATATTTTGTTTGTGACATGTGTGATTTAGAATCTCACGGATGAGACGATCGTTAGCATCAGTGAAGGCTGTCATCAGCTAGCGTCTTTGTGTGTGTCCAAATGTTCGCGGTTAACAGATGCGTCACTTGTTCATCTTGGTCAAGGCTGCCATGACCTTCGGTAATCCTTTCTGATTTTTGTGATATAAGCATTTTTGAGTTTATTTATTGTAATTTTTACTCCATGCACGGTGTTGCACGCTGCATTCTTAATGTAGCTAAGAGTAGTATATGACATTAGTGAATATTGAGGACCAACTGACTCATCGATGACCGACCGACCTCCCTTCCTGGAAGAACTTCAAACGGTAAACGGTCATATCTTAGCAACCGATCATCCAATCCATTTCCTGTTTGGTTCTAGGTGGGATTGTCAGGGTCGGCCAATTTAACAGTGCCATTTATATTTATGCCAAACTGACCCTGGTTGCTATGGCAACAATATTTGAGACAAAATGGGCTATGACTTGGCTTGTGTAATAAATATCTGCAAAATCTTTGCATCTATCAGCAGGTTTTAGGGGTTGGGCCATCGAATGCTGCCAATCACATTTTACTTCGACTGACCGTCATTGCCTTGGCAGCGAAATTTGAGACAAAATGGGCTAGTAATAGTAGGAGGAGGAGCAGCAGCAGCAGTAGTATTGGTGTTTAATGTACATGGAGTATATATTAGGTTGGTTACAATGAGAAGTATTTTTGTGTGATCTTACTTGGATTATTTTATCCGTAATTTTTGTTTCAGGGTTTAATTTGACAGTAAGCTGTTTCATTGAGCGAAATACGACATGAATATATTGGTTTACAGATCTACTTGTTTTGTTGATGATTCTGTCCGTGTGTCTAAGCCACATTGTTTTGGAATGAACACATAAAACTGTTTGCTGTTGTAGTTTTATTTTGTATTTTAAGGTTAAGGTTAAATCGCCGATCGTCAACAGGTCCTCTCACAGCTCTGTGACCAATGTGAACCGAGCGGTGCTTATCTTCGTTTCCAATGCCCCAAGCCAGCAGTGAGTGCCACATGGGATCACACAGTATTACCTGCCACCAGATACAGGCAAACTTGTCCATGCCTTAAATATGGGAGGAGGGCCAGACCTCCACATATTACTGCTGCAGCCTTCCCAGCGGTGAAGCCAGTACTATTCTGTACTGCTTGGTGAACAGAGGCACGTGTGTGAATGACTTGCCCAAGGTCGTTACCTGGCAGTGCCTCGGCTCGGAGTCGAACCTGCAACCTCAGGGTTACAATTTTGGCATGTTACCGTTACACTACCGATCCAGTGGTTTGTGACTTGAGCACTGATAGTACAGTGCATCATACGTCGTGTGTGTGTATGTTGTTAACAGCACTCTGGAAGTGGCAAACTGTTCTCAATTTACTCACAATGGATTTCAGGCTTTGACCAAAGTATGTGCCTATGTCCTGTTTCACTGCTGCAGTGTTAATAGTTTGCTTTTTGTTTTTTCTAGTCATCTTAGTGCTTTACTGCTTTTACTGATTAAGTTCACCGTCAAAGGAGGGTACCAACTGACAGCACCAGTTGAATCTTGTACCCGTGACACATGAGCTGCATTTTGGATGGCCTAACAACCATGAACAAGTTTAGTGCACCACAGTTAAATATATTACAAATGTGCTAATGATAATAATACTTTTAATAGTTTTAATACTTTTAGCTAATAGTTTTAATTTCTGTTTGATGGCACGGCAGATGGAAAATTTGAACGAGTTTTGTTTTGTTGTATTGATGCAATATACTAGTAAATTTGTTTTTTGTGCTTTGGCATAGAGTATCTAATTATCCATGGCACACTAAACTTGTTCATGGTTGTTAGGCCATTCAAAATGCAGCTATTATGACATCAGCGCTACGTCACGACTAGCAAAGTATATTTAATCAACTGCCATACTTTGTTGAACTGGTAAAAATTTCATGACAATTGGTCATCATTTGAGTGAATTATAAAAGAAAGAAAAAGGGGTTGTTTTTTTATGAAACACCGTGTTTACAGTGATTTTCGTTGTAGAATTGTCATGAATTGGAACGCATGGATCTGGAAGAATGTGTTCTTGTAAGTATTCCTTAGAATGGTTGTTTAATTTCTGCTTTTTGTATTACTCTGTAGTCTTCATCTGTTATATCGAAATTAGGGCTGGTAACGATTAAATTTTTTTTAATAGTTAACTTTTTGAAATTTAACGATTAATTAATCGTTAATTTTAGTTAAAATTCAGTCATTAAAAATGCGTTGTTTAAACCATAATATCAATAAAAAAAGTCACTGTAGAGTTACATGCACTGAAAGTGTTAATGAATTAAGAACCTGTTAGGTTTTTAATGTTAATGACACCAGTCCCGGAGACAAACAAGCATGTTCACGGTTGATGGATCCAGCGACGAACGTCTCTTGTTGACGATGTATCTGGCAGAACCGTTAATCGTTAAAAATAAAATTAATCGTTAATTTTCTTTGTTAGTTAACGATTAAATTAATCGTTAAAATCTGCAGCTCTAGTATTTAATAGTGATAAAACAGTAGAAACTGAATCAGGCATATAGTTAGACAGCTTGATCAGTTGGTAATGTAGAAGTGCGTAGTACTTAGACCATGAGCTGTGTACACTTGCAAAAGATGAGCAGTTTGTGTGTGATTTTTTTTGTAGAACATTTCAACTCAGTGATGATGAAGAAGAGACAAAACGAGTTGTCAGAAGCAGTCGAGATAAACGGTATGCATTTCATTACGCACAAGCTATATGGTAATTCTGTTTGTCTGTCTGTCCGTCTGTCTGTCATGACCTGGTACTGATCCAAGACCAGGAGAGATAGAGCCTTCAGGTTTTTACCATATGATACTGTAGAGTCTGTAGCATTTCGTGACAAAATTTTGTGTTGCTGGGTGAGGGGGGTCCCCTCGAACGAAGGGTAGAAAGAGGGGCACCCCCGTAAAGACATTATTTTACTGCTATTGGCTTGTTTAGCGCGAAAATGGTTGCAGATAGACACAGACATGCTGCTTATCATAACAAGCACTGGCGACAAGCTTCTTAGTGGTGTCAACATCAATGACCTTGAATTTCCAAAATAAGGGTTTTTTTTGTGAATATTTCGCGATTTCAGGTTGTGACACACATTTCAAAGGTGAATTGCATTGAAATGTCTGGAGATAAATCAAGATAACCTGCTTACCAAATTTTTAGCATTAAATTTATATTTTAGCAATCCAAGTTCGGATGCCCTACATTCAACAAGGCCTGCATGCACGGTGTCAAAGAGGTGTACCCCCTAAAAAGTGGTTATTTTTTCTGTATTGCTTGTCTAGCATGAAAATGCTTACAGATAGGCACAAACATGCTGCTTATGATAATAACCACTGGTGACGTGCTTTTTTAGTGGTATCAGCATTGAGGACCTTAAATGACCTTGAATCCAAAAATCAGGGTTTTAGTGATTCTGTCTTTTTTAAAAAAATTGGGGGCTGCAAAAGAGTGAATTACAATGAAATGGATGGACATGGACCAAGACCACCTACGAACAGGAGCTGCTACAGGTTTTCGTGCATCTCATGAGCAGTAGCGCAGATATCTTGTTACCATAAGTTCTAATGCAATCCAGGTCTTGTATGCAAGCTTGTGGTTCTGATATAAGATATGGGTTTCCGGTCACTTGTCACAGGCTGCGCGGTAGCGCCAGCCCTGTTGTAAGGGTGACCAGCCATTTCAGTGGGAAGCCTGTGATTTTTTTCAGTAATCACTTGTGTGATTTTCTTTTGTTTTCCATGTGCAAAGGTAATAGTGTGTTGTTAGTTTGTTTTGGTGGAGATTGAATTGGTTTTCATTTGCGACATCTAGACTTCTCAGCACTGGCAGAAAACCGAAAGAGAATCAAGCCATGGTTTTTCTCCAAAACTGAGCTGAAACTGACTGACTTAGCCATTATGAAACACTAGTTTTTATGGTTCACCCAGTTTGTACAGGCTAGCTAGAAGATAGCTAGATAGAAGTGCATGGGTCTGTCATAGGTGTCATTAGCTTCAGACTATTTGCAATAATGATAATAGTATTGTTAATGCAATAATGCCACAGGTTTGAAGAGCTACAGTCGATAATCAAGAATCTGCGTAACTACAAGAAGATCAAAGACATGTCCAGCATGTGTGATGGTGGGCATTTTTAACTTATCTGTGGTGAAAATTGAATAAAAGTGAAAGTGCTTGTTGCGTGAATACATAAGCTACAGTGCAGAAGTTAATTTCTTGGCAGTGGAGTAATCAATTGCTCTGTTAAGCAGCAGTAATGTAATACTATTAGACATGACCGTGTTGGTGGTTCTGTCATCATGGCAATGTCAGAACGAGAGTGTATTCGGTTTATTCGATGAATGCAGAAAGGTACCGTACAGCCGATGATGACCTTTTAACTAAGCTAGTCAGCTTGAGTCACAGATTTACCTAAAGGCAGCTGTAGTGTCTGCATTCACTATTGTTGTAGAGTACAACTCGGCTGTACTTTAAACGGCTGAGTCGACCTAGTTGGTTGGTTACATATTAAGGTGTTTTAGTTTTCTGAAGACAGTAATTTGTTTATCCCAAGTATTAGTCGGGCCCAGCGTTGAGTAACTTCTTTATTCCGACCAGTGCATTACTACTAAGTCAAACTTTTTATGTTATTGTCTCGAAATTTGGAGTTAGATCTTTGAACGTAGCTCTGGTTAGTGGCTAACAGTGTTGAAATACAGTGAGTTGTATGTTTGCTTGAGCAGCTTACGAAGACCTTCAGCGAGCATTTGATAAAGCAAACAAGTTGGCAGACAAGGGCGATCCAAGGGATTGGCCTCCTCAGTTCTTCGTCAGATGTCTTGTTGAAGTCGATGACTTTGTAAACGAGGTAATAACCTATACTGCCATTACTGTCTTATTGTCAGTGTCACAGTCAGAACTTCACACTTCTTGAGTCCACTGATGAACAACAAACATGTCATCCACAGCATTAGTGCGCAACTATCTTACCATTACCATGGTATTGCCATCTTCTGTACATAATGTTCTCATTCCTTCAGTGTTACCTCACACATGCTGCCCTCTATTGCGGCTGTATTGCATAATTGTTAAAAAATTTCCCCTTTATGACAGTAATTACCGTGGTTAGTGGTTACTGTGGAAGATTGCGATAACGGTAACTGCGTTGCTCTTTAAAGTGTACTTCGTGTGACTGCCAGACAGGGTTCTGGTCCATCTCGTGTTCAGTGTGTTGAGAATTGTTGATATCTGTCTGCGGCTTTGACACGTGATGTTTTGCGTGTTGCTGTGCATGCAGTGCTGGGCAGATCAGGAGGGTCGCAAGGCTTTGAGTAAGAACAACGCTCGCGGATTGACGACACTGAAGCAGCGATGCAAGAAATACGTTCGCGATTATAAGTTTGACACAAAGCTGGCCGACTACAGACAAGTATGTCAGACTCATTTTTCTGGCTTCAGCATTTGCTGTTGTTTAGCACCATTTATAACTGTATATACTGCAGGGTAGGCCAAAAATGCAGGGCCAATTTGTTTGATGGATTGTAACTAGAGGTCGGCAACAGTAATTTAATTGAATCAACATCAAATGCAGGAATAGTGTATTGAATGCACATACACAGACCATAATTTGTTAACAGCAAAAGTCTGGCTTTGAAAAGTTTCCATCGAAGTTGACTGCAAAATGGAATCAATCAGTATACCAGATGAAGCAGAAGAATGCTTGAAGAAACTGAAGAACTGTGATAAAAGATGAGGCTGAGGAAATTATTGGTTATTCCACTGGTTCACGAATAAAGAAACCGTGGATAACAGAATCGATGCTGGAGCTAATGGATGAGAGGCGCAAATGGAAGCATCAGACAACTGAGGAAGCTCATCAGGAATACCGGAAATTAAACAACAAGCTATGTAAAGTGACATAGGCAGCGAAGGAAAAGTGATGGACAGAACGATGTGAGAAAATTGAAAATTTTGATAAATAGGGGAAACAACATCAAATGTACAAGATGATTAGTAGTCTGAATAGGAAGACTAGCAAAAGCAGTACATCAGTCAAAGATAAGAATGACAAACTGCTCGCTGATCCTGGGCTAGTGAAAAAGCGATGGATGGAACACACGGAAGAATTGTATGATGCAGACAGCAAACTTAAAGACTGGAATCTTGAGCCAGAAACAGAAGTTGCTCAGGATGATATCGGTCCATGTACATTGGAAGAAGAGGTGATGGCATCACTGAGTGACATGAAGAATAATAAAGCGGTAGAGGGAGATGAAATCCCAACGGAGTTGCTTAGATGCATGGGGTGTACAGCGGTCAAGGTCTTCACACATCTGTGCCAGAAGATTTATGAAACAGGAAAATGGCCAGAAGACTTTCTGCAAAGTGTAGTAATTTTACTGGAAAAGAAGCCAAATGCTACAGAATGTAGCGACTTTCGCACAATTAGCCTCTTAGCACATGCAGCGAAAGTCTTGATAAGAATACTGACAAAGCACATTGAAGCAAAAGTGGAAATGATCAGTTACATTGCAGATGATCAGTTTGGTTTCAAGAGGGGCAAAGAGACCACAGATGCCATTGCAGCACTGACAGTACTCGGGGAGAGAAGTCTCCAACATGGAAGAGATATCTATGTATGTTTCAATGACTACGAAAAGGCTTTTGATACACTGAAGTGGAATGAGATGATATGGATGCTGAAAAATACTGGAATAGACTGGAAAGACAGAAATCTGATTGCAAAAAAGTTGTACTTGGGACAAACAGCTTTTATAAAAATAAAGAACGAATTAACAGGTTGTTGTGAGATTGGTCAAAGAGTACGACAAGGTTGTCCTCTATCTCCAGTATTGTTTAACATCTACATCCAGCATGTCATAAACAAAGGGCTTGCAGATATTCAAGAATGGGTCAAAGTTGGAGCTGTGCTGGTGCAATCCATCTGTTTTGCAGACGACCATGCTATGGTCTCTCATACCCAACGTGGACTTCAACGCATAATGGATGCTCTCCAACAGACGTCAGAGAAATACAACATGTGGATAAATGTGAAAAAGACAAAAGTTATGCGAATGCCAGGCAGGAAGGGCAGGAAGTCGAGAATAATTATGGTCAATGGTAAAGAATTGGAGTCAGTCACACAGTTCTGCTACCTTAGAAGTATCGTGACCGAGGACAGCAGAAGTGAATGTGAAGTATGATGTCGCATTGCATTGGCAAAAGAAGCTTTCGATAAGAAGAAAGATCTCATGTGTGGATCCCTCAGCCTTCAGCCGAAAAAAAAACGCATAGTCAAAGCATTCGTATGGAAGCGAGACATGGACCCTGCAAAAGAGTGATATAAGAAGGATTAAAGCATTTGAAATGTGGATTTGGCATCGCCTGTTGAATATATCTTGGACGGAGCACAAAAAGAATGATGAAGTACTAAGAACAGTTGAAACAAGAAGGGAACTCATGGACACAGTGAAGACTAGACAGAAGAGATGGTTGGGACATCTGTTGCAACATGGTTCTTTAGTGAGAACAGTGTTGGAAGGTCGACTACCAGGGAAGAAGGGAAGAGGAAGACCAAAAGAAATGCTACTGAGCTGGCTACTGGAGACAAGTGACAAAGACATGGATTATTCACAGCTTAAGGAGCTGGCACAAGAGCAGGCAAGATGGCGTCGATGGCAAACAAAAACCTGCCTGTAGGGCAGAATACAACAGCAGCAACTTTGGAAAACAGAATGGTGAAGCACTTGCATGTAGCAAATGACTGTGGCTGTAAGTGGTGATTTCTCTACAGTTCTGTTAACTGTTGAAGAGTTGAATAAAGATGATGATTAAGTTTTTAGCCAGGAGAAGAACTCCAGCCCATGACATTTACTGATGGAGTGTTCCCGGGAAGAATATTGTATTGTTGATGAACGTATGAATGACTGTTGAATGTACAGAAGCGAGCTGAGGGTGAGCTGAATGATGAAGATGAGGAACAGGAACAACATGAGGATGGTAAGACTTCAAGCTTAGTTCTATTTTTTTGGTTACATTTAAGCAGGAAAGGGTTCAAGGCAAACATTTTAAAAGCCAAGGCTAGTGGTCTTTGAGGTCAAGACCAGACTATTTCGAGTCTACAGGGTGCACCAAAAAATTTTACCCCCTATGCCATATTAAGTGATACCACCAACCAAATTTTTACATTTCTCCAAAATTTTAACTTTTTAATTTACTTACTTACGTTGCACCCGTTTTAGGCAAATGTCAATTATTTCTGTTTTAAACCTGTTGTTTATCGTCATTTAGCAAAACTCATGATGGACGTGTTGTGAAATGTAAAAATTTGGTGGGTGGTCACGCTTAATACGGCATAACTTTGTCAAAGTTGGAGATAATTAAATAAAATTTTGCAGGTTAGTGTAAATCTGAATGGATAATAGACGTGTAAAATTTTGTTTAAAAATTCTCAGCCGTTTCAGAAAAATTGTCAGAAAACCTTAGGGGGTAAAATTTTTTGGCGCACCCTGTACAGCCATGAGTTTTTCTCAGCAATTTATCATCGAGGCCAAGGACACTGCTTGAGACCCCCCTCCCTGCACTTAGGTCAATAGCACAGCTAGCGGACGCGACCAAGCATTCTGCAGATGCAATTTTTGACGTCTTTGCGCATGTGGATGCTCTCTGAGAAAAACAGATTTTTTTACCACAACGTTTGTACGTTATGGTAACAATATTACTACAGAATTTCAGTAGCATTTGCAGTTTTTTTTGTACATGCCACATTGTTAAAGGCTAGCCCTGGGTTCCAGTGTATTTACACGTTATTACTGTTGCTGGCATTTGCGGATGCCTGACGGCTTAGTTTTGCAGACGAAGATGTGGGCGCTACCCTGTGGATGCGGATCCAAAATTCTGTGATCCACACATATCTTGATAGTAGCACTAGACTAGACATGACTACTGGGGGACTGGCTTTAGTACTGGCCTGGTTAATCTCTGCAGCTGTTTTTGGATACGATGAAATAGCTCGTTTGTACTGCCCACTTAAGTGATGGCAGTGTTGTTTTAAGCATCATTGGCATCGCTAAGTTTTTTTTCCATTAAATATGCTAACTCGTGAACCGCTGCACTTAACTTGATGAAATTTTGCGTCAACATGGATCGTGACAACCTTTAGATGCCTATTGTATATCAAGGTCTAAGGTCAATGGTCTAAGTCAGGTCGCATGTTTTTTGCATGTTTACACATCACAGAGCAGGACATTTGGGCCCACCGTTTGGGCACTGGGACATTTGGGCACTGCTGTTTGGGCGCCGGAAGCCCTTGTGCTCCAATAGACAGCATTCTGAGATTAATGACTGTCTGGAGGATAACAGGGAAGATTGTCAGAATTGCCATTACCATTACATATGCACAATTATAATCGACAGTTCTTACAGTTTTAGGTTTCCATCGTTTTTTTGTGTTTTGTGTTTCTCTGTAAAGGTTAAACTTTTTGTTCTGTTATTGTGTTTATGTGCAATTTTGCCTGGAAAGGCCGTCCCCGAAATGACCTATACTGTGTCGGGCGGGACGTTAAACGCTACTTACTCACGTTTGGTCGCCGGACATTTGGGTGCCAATTTATGACACCACCGTTAATAGGGTTTGAAAATTACGCACGATATTGGCCAACCTATAATGCATAATTCACATGCAAATTATGCGAAATTTGCCCGAGCATTTGCTCAGGAAACAACCGTCTGCTTTGTCGCTTGATGATGACACCGCGACAGCGACGTATGACTGTGCACAATGCAAAGCATGACCACAACGCATGATGACGACGTACAATGACATTACGCAACGATGAACGACAACAACGACTACTAAGTGCAGCAGAAGTTACTATTACAGAGCCAATGGGAAGCATATTTGTCAGTTTTTATCATTACGATTTTCACTCGAACGATATGCAAATTATTTTCAACGTGCCGATCACAAAGCATGGTGCCCAAACGTTGAGCACCTAAACGGCGGAGCCCAAATGTCACTCACTCACTCACTGCTACGCTTAACCGGCTGTGGGTCGTAGCGCCCTCCACGTTGACCGGTCGTCAGCAAGAGCCCATGCGTCGGCAGCAGTGAGTCCGGTGTCCCCTACAATCTGACTCATCCATGTAGTCTGTGGTCCACCAGCAGGGCAATTTCATTCGTGGTGCGGTATGTCTCCGGACCTGGAATTCACTGCAAGCTTCAGGGCCTTATGTGCTGGTGTGTTGGCGGGCAGACGGCGAGTATGGCCGAAAAAGGACTGACGGCGAGCGGGTATGGTACTGAGTATGCTTGGCAGATTCGTTCTGTCAGCTACAG
>Ga0209671_1005860_pt1 | contig 12501 bp, 7 predicted proteins | sample WorMetHERISLAND2_2_FD_187401 | JGI IMG/M metagenome (GOLD analysis project Ga0209671, IMG submission 187401) | Marine gutless worms symbiont microbial communities from Max Planck institute for Marine Microbiology, Germany - Olavius geniculatus... | ecosystem: Host-associated > Annelida >...
CTTATTTTGCTTTCCTAGCTGTATTGAGGTTTATTTTTCTCAGTTTGTTTGTTTGCAAGGTTACTTTTAAAAATTGTATGACTTCTATGGCAATTTTTCCATAAGGAATAGACCTTTTTGTGATAAGTCACTGATTTTAGGAGTCATTTTGGTGCAAAAACAGGAAAAGTTTTTGTGCAGAATTTGGCTAATTTTCAGAATGTGCTGATGTTGCCACTGGCCTATATTGAACTATGGAACAGCCTTCCAGTTTATCTGAGACAAAGTGACAGTAACTTTGAACACTTTATATGGCTACCGAAGACATTCTTATTTTGGTGTTGTTGATGTGTTAGATCATGTATTTTGAGTTTTTTACTTGCTTGCTTAATATTATTTATTATAACATTATAGCAAGCTGTCAAGTTCTTCTGGTTGTCATTTCTGTTGTGTTATATGATGTACAAGTTTGCAAATTTATGTGATTTATCAGCAAGTTTTTGTGAATACTGCTTAGCTTAGCAGTAACATGATTGGTTGCATCGACGAAGTTGCTCGACGTTTAGCGTGGCTAAAACTGAGATGGTTGACTATTCCTGGTTATACCATCTTCATCCCCCTGTCCTCCAATAGACAGCATTATGAGATTGATGACTGTCTGGAGGAAAACAGTCATTCACGTCTTCATATTAAACCATATTTGAATGTTGTTGATATGTTTTTTTACAGTTCACGTCAGTCAAGATGTTTCAGATACAGTTTCACACTGGATTTGTCGCTCAGAATTCAAAGAATGTGAAATTTTTGCGGTAACGGCTATGTGTTATTTTCTATTTATGTGACTTGTTTGAAATCATACATGTTGATTTACAAAGTGTTCAATAAAATATCTTGATATTAAAAGCCAAATCATTTTGCTGTCATTTTGCATAACAGTTTAGCTTCAGGTTGCAGTGCAGATCTGAAATTTTTGCTGATTCTCACCCTCAGGTTACCATTTTCTCATCAGGGACTGTTGCCCCTATCTAATTTAAGCGTTACTTTGTCATACACATGTTTCTACTGAATGTCATTTTGTTGCATCCGCCAGTTTTAGCAAAGTGCATAAATGCGTCAGACAGATGGACATTGGACAGACAGGCTACAGTAATATTTATCCCATACTGTACAGTTGTTTGTCTAATAATAATAATAGCAACAGTTAATGCTGGTACCAAATTTATCAAGTTTTTTTGTATACAAACCTACGAGATAATGGATCAAGATATTACAACTTTAGAAATATGGTTGATATCTCTTATCAGTGGGTTTTATTCCCAACAATTTCGTGATTGAGTTGTGTGATAAGTTTAGTCGGAAATACTTGTGTATTTATATATCACTGATAGTATCTGTGTAGAATCCAGTTATATGTGTGCCATTATGTGTAGGTCTGAATTGGATCATGTTTGTTCTGCGGATATGAGCACCGAGGAGTTTTCTGTGACGTTGGATGTGATTGTGTCGCCAAAAGACAGGCCAAATGCTGCAGCGTCCTGCCCGTGGTATGGTTATTCTGGCAAAGGCGTCTCTCCGAAACTTCTCTTTATGAAAAAAGAAGAATTGTTGGCAGTCACTGCTGAATTTGGTGAGTTTAAACTCTTGTCCCACATTGAATCGAATGATATCTGTAATAAAGTTTCTTTCTGTGATCGCAGTGACTGAGTTTAATATTGAGTGCTTTTTTCTGAATTTTCGATGATAGGTTATGGGTATAATACAATGTAGATCTATTATGTTTTGCTTTAAATTCTGTGCTCTGATGCTGTTGAATGGGCTACAGGATGTGCCTTTAGAATTTGCAAGATTTTGATTTAGGAAGACTTGTATAACAACTCGGATTCATAAAAAATCGAAAGTTGTAGTGTTAGTGTAATTATCTGTCCCATTGCTATAGCATAGCGTGGGACAGATTGTAAAATCACTTGCATCTGTCTGTCACTCTCTGTACACACTTCTATGGCCGCAATTTTGATTCGATTTTGATGGAATTTTGCACAGTGATTCGGGGCCCGAAAAGTAAGATCGAGTTTGTTTGGGATAAAAATCTGATAACTCCTTCCCCTATTTTACCCCCAATTTTAAAAAATTTGCATTACAGCCTATGAGGACTTCGGTATAACTCGGTCCTTGTAAAAGATAATTGTGCGCTGTGTTTACCTATTCCCCTATTTTCGAGGTCGGGCAATCTTACGGTGTTATTTAAATTTACCCTCTATCGATCCCTGTTGCCATAGCAACCGTTCAAATTTTGCAAAATTTTGCATTGCAGCCAATGGAGATTTCAAAGCGGTATAACTCGCTTCCCGTAACAGATAATTGCGTGCTGTTTGCACTGCCCCTCTATTTTTGGGCCTGTATTATCTGATTGTGTCATTTAAATTTCTTCCCTGCCGACCCCTGTTGACATGGCAACAGATTTTGGGACAAAATTGACTATATCGCGGCTTCTGCAAAAGATAATTCCACGCTGTTTTCACTTACTCCCTATTTTCGGGCTTGGACTATGCAATGATGTCATGTAAATTTTTCCCCTGAATACCTCCGTTGTCATGGCAACCAACTGTTTTTATTCAAAAACAGAATTGGCTGCAGGCTCACAAGAGCGTCAAACGCTGACACTCAGCTGCTAGGCTATATAGTGTGGCAATGGGACAGATACCTCGTTCCACAGAACGTATTTCTGGTTTTACTATGCAGTCGATTAATGCTGCTGTTGTTATTAGTGTGCCATCACATTTGTTGTAAACTGATTCCCATTTCTCACGTTTTCCTGGGTCATCCGATAGTCCCACCATAGAAAATCTGTTGAATTCAGTTAAGTTCAGTAACAGTATTTTGGTATGCATAAAGTCTTATAACAGAAGTTATGATGGCTGCACTGATATGTAGTAGCTCCACGTAAACATCTCTATCTTCAGCTGGCTGATGAAATGTCCATTAGACAGTGATGTGTTCTTGAGCTCCGAAACGTTGTGCAATGATTGTAGATAAGCAGGGAAGCGGCTCGGCATACAGATCAGTTGGACGGAGTGCCAGTGGAAGTTCTGGTGACTTCAGTCCCGACACTCATGATGCTGGGCAGCGGTCACCAGCAACTCGGTGTGCCTTCACTGACAAGCCGGCTGCTGATAGCGCTACTGCTGCACAGAGCTCGGAGTCCACAACAACGAAGCCACGAGGATTCTTTGACACACTGGATTGGCAGGCTCCAGAGACAACGACAGCACCGACTGCTGTTGCTGTTGCTGGAGCTCAACATAAGAAGGTGGATCGAGTTCAGCAGATGGCAGCGTTTGAGGTCGCCAGCACTAGCTTAGATGAAGAATTTGCCGACTTCTCTGCTCACCGACTGTCAGCCAACACTAACGTAGCCGATGCATCATCCGAAGTTACCGAGCCTGAGCATGTTAGCGACAGAGGTCATGCAGAAACTGCTACAGCCGATCTGATCGGTGCATCGGCTTGGAGTGATGCTGATGGGTCGAAGGATCTCTTTGATGTCGGTCCGCCAGAGCTGACTAACTTTGATCTGCTTGTTGGGCCTGGGATAGCTGGCAACACAAATGGTAATGCATCATCCGGAATTGACCTGTTGAACAGTGATCAACCATTTATTGCTGATTTTGACACTGGTACACAATCAACGTCAAACAATCCGTTTAGTTTACCTGAGGATGTGTCTGCTATTACTACTGATAATTCTGCTCTGAATGACATGGCAGCTGATCTCTTTGGAACATTCGACCCGTTCACAGGTCCGTCTGCTGATAAGAAGTCAGTGTCTTCTAGCAATAAGCCGTCTGCAGCTGATGACCAAAGGGATAACTTTATGGCGTATATGGAAAGCACATCGACAGCAGGTGGAAGTGGCAAAGATGATGGCCCTGATTTGATTGGTGGTTGGAATTCATCAAACATTTTGTCAGGAGTTAATGTCAACATGCCACGTGCATCAAGCCGACCTGACTTTGGCTCGACTACAAGTAGAGTTCTTGCAGATGTCCCTCGTGCTAGCAGTTCTCAGAACATGACTTCCAAGTCTTTTGGTACAGCAAATGGTTCCACCAAAAGTTCAGTGGCTACTGATCCTTTTGCCGACATTGGTTAGTGTTAGCATTTGGTGTTGCTAATTCTTAATTCTTGTCATATGTCAGGGGCCTAATTTACAAAACATCGTAAAACAAATTTACCACAATGTTACGAAATACAGAAGGTTTACGACAGATTTGCGATAAAATGTGATTTACGTAAAATCTTACAAGAAAGTTACAACAAAACGTATGACACCTCATTAGCTGTCATACGACAGCATCAAACAGGCATGCAGTAATTATTAGGTTTTTTCATTAGTATATTATTCTCACATTGTGCCATAATATGTATAAATTTCTTTTGCGGTAACTTCAGGCAGCGAAATCGCCGCGAAATCAATTCACTTGTTATTGTTTACATTGGTAATTGTTGGCAACGGATGCAGACAATTGGCTTTGCAGCACCGTGCGCTGCCAACTCAGTGACACTGCGTCGCGATTGGTTGAGGTCAACGAGGTCGTGGCTGGCTATTTTTAGCAACTACAGATTTACAACAAAATTGCGAGAGAGTTACGATATCGTACAATCTGCTTCCAAAATTCGGATACGACATTTTTACAACAATCTTATGACATAGTAATTTGTTGATTTACAACAAAGTTGCAAGGATTTTACAGCAATTTTAGGATTGTCTTAAGTTGTTTTGTAAATTAAGCCGCAGTATTTTATTTGAGTGATTTTTGGCACTGTTGGTTAGACAACAGGAAGGGCATCCACTTTATGACAGCAAATCTCTAGGTTTTTACTTTTCAGATGCTTTTGGCAATGTCTGTCATATTCATCAAAAATTGAAGAACAAAACTAGTAGTACCGGGTACTCTTTTTTCCAATAATTGTAAACTGTCTTAAATAATTATTTTTGATGTAAACATCGTTTAATTTTTTAACAGATCTATTACTATAAATGTGACTAGTTGAGATTGTTCTAGCATTGATTGTACATTGGAGCAATGAACACTATCTATTTCTAATATTTGAGTAACTTATTTCATGCTGTTGGTGATTAGCTGGACTGTTAGCTGACAACATGCACGACAAGGCCACTGCACAGGGGGGAAGTACAGGTAGCATGAATCGAGGCTCTCCACTGCTGACTGGGATGAGCTCAGCCAAACCTGCCTGGCAAGGAAGTCCGCAGAAGTCAACTCAATCTGCAAGCGCTAACAGTAAGTTGGTTTCCGAGTGGAATCTTTTGTGACTGGTTTCAGCTGTACGTTGAAATGATTTGAAGTATAGCCGGCTTTGTTGATCGTAATGCGTAGACAAATGGGTTTTATTTGCAGTCAGTGCCTCATTGTTTTTGAATGACATAATGTTACCTGGACCCAGTTTGTGTCTCTGTTAGTGCTGCAACAACTTAATTTTGTTATACAGTGTAGATAAATAGACTAGTATTGATGATTATGATGGGGAGGGAGTTTCTTTGTCTATCCGATGGCTTTTAACTCATTCCCGGACTCTTTGTGATCCATCGCTCTGCAGCAGTAGCATTAGGTGCTGCTTGAAAACTGTATTTTTTGCAAGATACTAGTGTATTCCGTGCTCTTGAGGTCTTCCCTAATTGGGCGCTATACAAATTGACATATTCATTCAATAGAGATGCTTTATCATATTGCACTATATAAATCTAATGTTGACATTGATGTTGCATGTTTCAGCAGGAATATGGAGTTCCTAAACTATCATTGGCAGTAATTTAATGGTATGATGTGATACGGAGCTGATTGTTGCTGTAGGTTTTGCTGTACCACGTCCCCAGCCATCGTCTCAGTCTGCTGGCAATGCCGCATTTCCCCGGCCACCGAACCCTAACACTGCTGCAGCATCTGGTTCAGCGTTCTCCAGTGTGATCGGTGGACGTGAAGACCGCGGCCTTCGAAAGTCATTCGGTAACAACAGTACTGCTGCTGGTTGCGTAATTTTGATTGAAGATTTTGAGTCAAGTTGCTGCTTTTAATTCTTGGTCAACTGGACTTTTTTGGAGTTACTACTGCTGGTTAAACTGTGTTCAATAGGGTGCAGTTTTGGAATTGTTGATGCATAAATTTTACAGGTCGGATGACATCTTTCAGTCATCAAACTGTCGTCATCAAAGAGTAATCCATTTTGAATGAAGATTTGTGGATTTTGTCAGTGTTTATTTCGTCTCCAGCATGTTGAATGTGATTTTAGCCAATATGTAGCATTATTTAGATATTTTTATTGGAGTTCATGCAGAGACAGGAAAATTCTGGTAAGTCATCTAATATATGTTAGAATTTCTAGAACTGGGAAGTGGTGAAATAAGGCCATGTTTTTGAAATGTCCTGAAAAAAACATTATGAAGTCCTGGACTATCACTGAAGCTAATTGTGATTTGTCAGTTAGCTAAGTAAAAGTACTATCTGTATTATGAGTTATTAGGGTGTTTGAAGCACTGTCACGTGATCAACAACATCAGCTGTATTCACCGAATTTATTGGCTGATTTTGTTGTCGGACTAAACTTCACCCAGAAAATTTGCCCATTTTGTTGGAAAACAGAATATTTGGGTCTTACAAAGCCCTGGAATTTTGCTCTTTCCTTTGTCCTGGGAAGTCCTGGAAAACAGTGTTGGCAAGTGGATGCAAATCTTTGCTCTCTGTTAGAGAACATAGTAGCTTGAAGAGTTAATATAAAGTTATTTGCAGGTCCAAGGCCAAAGGTTTCTGAGAACGCATTTGAAGACCTTCTTGGCGGACACAGCTTCAGTGGCAAGAAGGAACCGAAAACAATGAAGGAACTGCGCAAAAGTATGGATGTCCGAGACATGGATCCCGATCAACGAAAGGTATCTACATAATATATATTGAGGGACACACACATGCAGCATTCAGTGTGCATTTTCTAGAAATCCTGTGTTAGCCCCTATGATTCCAGCACCAGGGGTTAATGGGTTATAATGCCAAACGTTCTTACATGCTGGATGTTTTTCCTGTTTACTATTTGGTGAATTTGCAGCTTGCAGATGCCAGCCAGGATTGTTAAGATGTGTACTGGATCTCGTCATTCATCATTGATGTTATGTTGAGAGCATGACGTTGTTTTAGTGTAATCTATAGCTTGCTGTTATCATTTTATGTCTGTCTTATCTGACAGTTTTCAATAACCGCAGACAGCATGATGTGTTATAGTGGCAGTTTGCCGAGTTGATTGTCAACGATTTGGTACTGTTGGTTGGGCAACAAGAAAGGCATCTTCCACTCTGTATAAGCACATTGTTTTTTATGTTTAAACATTTTTTATTATTTTCATGGTCAGTCTAGTGTCTCGTCTCATCTCTGACATATTGTTGTCTTGACATACAGCAGGGTGAGGTGTTTTGATGCTGTGCTGATGATTTCTTTGACTTTGAATAGATTCATAGGTTGAAACAGTAGGTAAGTTATACATAAATTTTGTCAGAATACAACCTTTATTTTAATATTAACAAACATATTAGAATAAATGTTGTATTCCGATGAAATTTACATATAACTTATATGTTGATTTGTGTCTGACAAGGTGCATGATTGGATAGAGGGCAAGGAGCGGAATATCCGCGCCCTGCTCTGCTCGCTGCACACTGTTCTGTGGGACGGCGAGCACAAGTGGCAAGAACCTGGCATGCATCAGCTTGTTAGTGCCGACCAAGTCAAGAAAGTCTATCGCAAAGCCGTGCTCTCCGTTCATCCAGACAAGGTATTTTTCTCTGCACCTGCTGATTGTAATGACTAAATAGTTATCTTTGAATAAAATCATATGTTGAAGCAATAACTGATAGGCAGTCTAGACTCATCTAAATTACAACCTTTGTTCACTCATTTTGTTGACATTTTGGCAATACTGCACACTGCAGTAATGCACACTGAAATTATTTCAAATGAGTAAGTAAAAGTTGTACTTTTGTTAATTTAGCTTGCTCATTAAGTGAATACCTAGCTGGTAGCAGTAGCATCACTGCGTTTGGCATCTGGCTTTGTTCTGCAAAAAATCTGAAAGATCATGTTATTAACATTTTAAGTTTTGATTGAATAATTTTTTGTTAATTTTATTCATCTGTAATCTGACAAATTATTTTGCCTGTGAGCTGTTACTTAACTGAGTTGGCAAGACAAAGTTTAGATAGAATAGAGACAGTTTTGAAGCAGCATGATTAGTTGTGCATTTACTTTTGTCATAATCTAATCTTCTTAACCCTCGTCAGAGAAAATTGATTGTTAATTTATTTATTTTCGAAAATGGTTGTTGTAGTGTTTGTGATGCAGTGTATTTTTATGCAGTTCACTATTTTCGTTGTTGATCTCAACTATATCATCATTTTGTTAGAGCTTGTTTCTAGCCAGTTAAACAAAAACCGGGACTTTCTGTTTCATTTTAATATGAACCATGCGTTGTGTTGTGTTTGTCTGATAGCTGACTGGTCACCCACATGAGAACCTTGCACGGCTGATCTTCATTGAACTGAATGATGCTTGGTCAGAGTTTGAAGAGACTGGAATGAAGCCTCTGTATTCATAGCTGGAATCTGTTGCTGCAGTGTCTAATCTTCCTACTGGGATCATACAGCAGCTGAATAGTCGGGGAAGTTAGAAGTTAAAATTTCCAGGCCTGGAGAGTTCTGGAATAAGCCTGTTGTTCTGGAAAAATATTATGTGGTTTTGGAATTTGAACTTATTGTGCTTAGCCAGTTAACTTAGTGAAGTTACTATCTCTGTTCGGACTTTGTTTATGCATTTAAAACACTAAGCCAGTGTTATACACATTGATAACACCAGCTGTGTATACCAATTTTGTCAGCAGATGTTATTGGTCGTCTAGATCAAACTTACAAAAATTGGCAACTTTTATACGAAAGCAGGATATATTGGTCCTGAAAACCCTAGAGTTTTGTAATATGGATCGTGGAAAGTGTTGCAAAACAGTGTTACCAATTCTGCGTGAACCCTGTTCCTAGTTCAGCCTAGACCCGAGTATCGACCGACTGTTGTGGTAGTGACCTATCTCGTTGTCGATGCGGGTTATGGATTGCTAGGCAGTTTGTTTGTTGTCTTGACATCACAGCACTCGCGTCCAGTGGCATATTGATCATTCTGCACTCTAGTATGTTGCAGTGTATCAGTAATAGTGTGTAGTGATGATGTACACTGTCTGGTTATAGTGTTGTCCTTCAGTTTTGTAAGTTATTCATGTTACATTAACTCCAGGGTTTTATATCTTTCTTTACATAGGCTTGCACTGATCTGAAGTCATATCATAATGCATAAGTTAAACAGAGCTGGGCATATATTATCAGCATTGTTGCGTATGATACTCGTGACTTATGCAGTTTTCTCTGAACTAGTTGTTGAAGATTTCTACTGATGCCTGAAATAGTCCAGCATAGGGCCATTTAGGCCAGTCAGGTTGGTTGCTTTCCATTAGCCTGACAGTTGTTTCCACACTTGGCGTCATGTGATTATAGCGAACAATCAACTGATCTGGGTGTGATTTTTTTCTGATCACTGCAGATCAAATTATAATGCGATTTATTGTCTCTCATGGTTATAGTAAAGATAGAATGGAGATTGATCATCCATGAAGGCCAATTGGGTTATGATGAAGTTTTATTCAGCCAGGCAAGACTCTAGAAATGGGGCCAGCTTTCACCAATACCAAATTATTCCGCTTTGCAACGGAAATGGCAAGTTGTGAACTTGTTAGTAGAGATGACCCGGGAATGTCTTTTCACATTCCCATTCCTTCCCTTTCTTATTCCCATTCTCGAACAGTTGTTCCATTGTTGCAGCGTAAATACTTTTTGGCCTATCGAAGACTGAAGCCTAACACACAATATCATACTGCGCTGAGTGTGCTCTGCTTGTCGTTGAATCTAAAACTTGTCACGACAGTCATCATTACTGAACATCACAAACTGCAGAAAATATATCATAGGCTATATGCTGAATGGTATTCAACTTTGATGAAAAACGGTATCCATCTTTTTCTAGCCAGAACATAAGCCATACACGGCATCTGCCAATGGGAATTTATTCCCATGGGAATATGGGCCATTCCCATTCCCATACAGGTTGTTTCCCATTCCTTCCCATTCTCAGTTTTGTCATTAATTCCCATTCCCATGGGATTTCCATTCCCATTGGGAGTCCCATTCCCATGGTCATCTCTTTGTTAGATGTGCTGAATGGGAGTGTTACATACAGTAGTATCGGTATCACCAGTCTTATATTTTAGTATCGCGCTACTTCCGTAACACTATTAGCAGATGTCACAATAGCAGATGTCACAATTTACTAAGACTTCAACTGTGTTTAGTACCTGTCTGAAGGGCATCAGCATTTTGATGTGCTCAGAGACTGTATGGTCATTATTATACAACCTTTTGTCGTGTGTGCTCTGGTGTAATGGTGAAATAATCACATTGTGTATGTTATAAGTAAAGGAGACATACCAGGTGGCACTAAAAATGTTCCGAAATCTGCGTAGCTATAAGGGCGAATATAATTTATGGAGATAAATTTCCTTTCACACATTTGTAGACAAATATGTACTCTTACTTATTTATAAATTTCCATGACCTCCCTAATGACACAACTGAATGCCGCTTAATGACATAAGACGAGTTAAAAAGCCAATTATGTAAAGACAGCATTCCGTCACACCGCAGTAAGACAAATGGCATGATGTTGACATCAGACAATTAGAATCAGAAAAGCCATATAGCAATGAAAAAGCGTCTAACAGCAGTAGAAAAGGAGAATGGAGAACCTATTCAGCACATTTTCTGCTAATTAGTTGACTGATGATTCGGCCTACTGTGACATTTTGGCGTAGCCTGCATACAAGCAGCAATGCAAATGATGAACCGCTTGCAAAAATTGCGTTATGACATGTGATGCTATTTTGTTTGTATCACGGCTAATACAGAAGTGTTTTAGGTGAAAATTCCTACACATATTGGAAGATGTTTGGTCATTACATATATGCTTTTGCACTGATTCATTTTGACTGCTCAGGTGAATAACGCATGCAAATGTTTGGGACGTTTTTTTTGCACCACCCGGTATTTCTGTGCATTTATAATTTTGTTCATGAAGCTTAATGTTACTAGTTTGATGTGACTTAGGTGGCACTACAAGCACATAATTATATTTATGGTCATCTTGTTTTGTGTAATTTAATCTTTGAATGTTATTTCTGTAGCATTTCCCTTAATTATATATCAATTTCTCTTTTTAACACGTTAAATGTTGTAGATATAGTGTCCATGTATATTTATGTATATCTGTAAGTTCATGTTTTAGAATGTACCGTTATTGTGATGTTGATTTATAATAGCTGGCAAAGCATGCCTTTTGGACTGGCTCAGTTTCGTGTGCAAATGCATGTAGTATACGTAGAGGTAAACTGTAGTTGTCAACATCTGATTGCATTTCATTTAGACATCGCATTACTCTTTTGTGGGGATAGTTACAGTGTTGTGGTTTTTTTATGTTGTGTCTGAGTATATCATATTTGTTTCTCTGTGCAGTATGCTGCGGGGCTTCCAGCTGGCAGATAGGTATTTTGGTTCATGTCTTGAAGCATAGAATTGAGACATGTTGTGTAGGCACCTCCAAGATGAGTACTTGTCATGTTTTTCAGCAGCTTGAAAATTGCGATATACAGTTAGCTGTGCCCTCCTGTAGAACCTTCCTTCCGTTTTCAGTCTTCGGCATTGAATTTCTCACCTCTGGAGTCACTGCATTCTCAAGACAAATTTCTGGCTGTGCCAGTGATTGAGTCAGTTTGTCAAAGTCAGTGCGCAGGCATATTTTGCAGTAGCAACACTTCAGTCTTGCACTGTCTTGTGATTTGTGTACATTTATCACAAGCATATCTGATGCCTGCAGATGTATCAAGTCTTTTGGGGTTACCAAAATGGTCACATGTTACCAGTTAATTTAAATTGTTTATGAAATGCAAATTTTGACTGTTTTCATGAACTTTTGCATCTTTGCTCAAATTCTTTGAACTTGGTAGAACTGTAAACATTCATAAAAGTGTGTAAAATTGCTACTGAAAAAGTAGCTGTAAGACATTTCAGTAATACAGGTTATTTTGATCGATGTTTACTTGATGTATGACCCTGCCTTAGCAGTTCATGCGCTTCCGGGTAGTGTTGATATTGGCATACTTTTGCTCATCTGATGTGCATATGACTAGATTTAGTGCCGAGATATCTATGTGTTATTTGTATAATTTTTTGTCTATATGTTTGTGGTTATTGCACTCAGATTGTCGTAGTTAACAGTTAAAGGTCGCATATAGCTCCTAATGAGCGAACCCATCTCAGAGCTACGGAGTGTCACTTGTCATATGGGATCACACAGTGTTACCTGCCACCCGACA
>Ga0209671_1005862_pt1 | contig 12501 bp, 6 predicted proteins | sample WorMetHERISLAND2_2_FD_187401 | JGI IMG/M metagenome (GOLD analysis project Ga0209671, IMG submission 187401) | Marine gutless worms symbiont microbial communities from Max Planck institute for Marine Microbiology, Germany - Olavius geniculatus... | ecosystem: Host-associated > Annelida >...
AGTACGCAGTGCTGACACTCAGCTTAGACGTCATATGTGACGTCATAGGTTATTTGCGTAACGCTATGGTAAAATCAACAATGAGTAAGTAAAGGAAATTGACGTTTGGTCAACTTAAAAAACGAAGCGGTGTGTAAAATGCATTTTCCGTGGACGTGCTAAGATGAGAAGTTTTCTGAAGAAGTTTTCGTAAGAAGTTTTGATTACGTCGCATGGTCGGTATAAGTGCATCTGATTGGTTGAACTAGTTTAGGAAGATAAGAAAAGATGAAGTTCTTTGGAAACGCAAAGAAAGCCGTCGAAAATTCGTTTATAAGAAAACTTATTTGGAATTCCTAAATCATCTGACATACGAAGATCTTCAGAAAATGTCTTAGGAAAGTTTCGAAAATTTGGCCCCGGGTTTTTGCAACCCTGTGTGAAAGTAAGTCCAAATGCATTGCTTGTGTTTACAGGAAAGTCCTGCTGAATGTACGATGTAACTGAAAACTGTTCACCTGTTCACACAAAGCAACTGAGCTCGCTGAGGCTACACTGTCACCCTGTTAGCTGTACAGTATAGCTGTAATGAACGTTAGCGAACAGAATAAAAGTTCTAAACTGCACACTATGGGAGAATTTGTCTTAAACTTTAACAAACACTGAGTCAAAATGTGACATGTTCTTATTCTGACACATTGACTCAATTTATTCGTTCTGGCCGAGCTGTTTTGGCATGAATTTATAAAATTTCTTTCATTGTGCATATTAAGTACAAAAATCTTCATAATACAAAATTTGTAATTATACTCGGTAACTAACAGTTTGATTTTTTTACAGAGCTTTTTGCTTATCAGTTTCATATTGGCTGTTCAGAGTATAACTAAGAGATTTTTAAAAAATCGTTGGTAAAGTGACCAAGTTAGATAACGCATGTTTTTAACAAACAGTTTCATGAACATTCGTTACAACTCTGCCATATAGTGACTTCATAAGGCAGTTAGTTGTCGTCTGTTGCGCTTTTTCACTCGGAATTCTTTCTTCACTGCTGTTTGTGACATTGAACAGTTTCTTCTGTAATCGACATCGTACTGTTATGTATTTTAGTGATAATGTTTAATTTAACGTGTCTTCGCAACAATTAGATTTGTCACTCAGTACCAGGTATTTGCTTGTTTAAGTGTGTTTAAACTTTTGCTGTAAGTTAAATACTTTATGCAGACTATTCAGTGGAGTTTGTTTTGCTCTGATTTGCATATGGTTGGTAATTACAATTGCATGAAAACATTGTATCGGTACATGTTTAAGATCACTACTCGCTCGCTCGGCCTATTTAGCAGTCTGTTGATCAAAGGGGGCCCAGTGGTCGGTTTATACTCGAGTGAATACTTAAACACGTTACCACCAGATGTCATATTTTACAGCCATAATGCATCAAATTCTATTTCGGCTGGGGCTCTGTCCCGGACCCTGCTGGGGGAGCTTGCACCATTCCCCGAGACTTTTAGCTGGATAATACAGGTCCTAATTTTAAAGGAAGGGAAGGGGGGAAAATAGAGGAGAAAGGAAGGGAGGTGAAGCTCCCCACCCCAATTTGCATTTCTAGTTATGCCACTGTGATGTTGCCCATGCCTGAGGCTGATGTCGGGCTTTTATGTCTCAGGCCATGCTTTACATGACTGGTAGAACGATAGAGATAGCAGAGAACGGAATAGGTCAGGGTAGCCATCAACATGGAAAACCTTGAAAAGAATACTTGGGTTATTCTCTGATCCTGGAAAACTTAGAAATTCTGTGCAACTTCATGGAAAATGGTGGCGCAATTTTGTTTATTACAATAAACAAAATTGTGCCAGGAGGGTGCGAAAGTGCTCTGGCCAAGGCTCTGCCAGCTTAAAACCTTATTCTCCAGATTACCATTATTACTGAATCACTTTTTGTTGCGATAAACTATGGAAAAGTAACCTTATGGCTCGGGGAAAAAACCTGTATGTAAACTCTGGAATTGTTTTCTCCTACTGTGTGGCCACCCTGTATGAGGAAGCAGAGTTGGATGTTTGCAAATTGGTAATTTGTAGGGACCAACTTAATTCACGATTTCACGGCCGTGACATTTTCCGTGAAATTGGCCTTCTTCCGTGAAAAACGCCGATTTCCGTGAAATTCGTGATTTTTCGTGAATTTTAGCACTTTCAGTTTAATTTATGACAATTCCAGAGTTTTATCAGCAGCTTTTGTACGGATGTTGCTGTTTAGTGTTTGCTATGTGTTGCACTCAGCACTAAGTAGTTGACATTGACTGTCTTGAGTCTTGACTTAGTGCAGTAAATATTCTTTGTTCAGAAATTTCTTCGTTTGCATTAGCGCAACACCTCAAAATAACGTCTGTGGGGCCCGTGAATTTCCGAAACTCTTTCCGTGAATTTGACACATTTTAAAAATTTTGCCGTGAAATCATGCATTTTTCCCCGTGAATTCGGTTGGTCCCTAGTAATATGTCATTGATTTCACATCACGGACTTGAATCGCTTAATGTGTTTGTTTGTTTTTATAATTAAAACAACGTGTTAGATAACTGGTTACATCAAACCAGTAAATGTTGCAGTAGGTTGCGCATAGACATAAACGGTAACATTAGTTGTTTGCGGTTGTTTGCAGTTTTTGGTTTTGTAGTGTCAGCATTTGGCATAACTTTGAATAAAAAAATATGGCATTAAAGTACATGACTGGCAACAGGCTTATGCACATGGCCGTATGAAAAAAGACATTTAACAATTCCGAACGCGCATCCATTCAAGCAGTGAAGCGAAAGATCACTATAAAAATGAAGCTATAAAATAACAAGAAGCCCAGCTATCACAGTGGTGGACCGACCGTACCGCCTATAACTGAAGGCCAGCATCCAACTTTTGGTCTTGGACACTAAGACTCCATTGCTACATTTTTGCCACCGATTGTATGGGTCTGTCGTCTTTTGTATTTCCGCGTGAGCTCCGAAAGATGCACGACTGACATAGCTCAATGCGTAATGACTAGGGCCCACGATTTTCCACTGCATGGTTTTGCATTTTTCGCGGCGTTCTGTAGCGCGGCTTAATTGTTCAACAAGATGGCACTTTTTGTAACCGATTTGCTTCACAAATGCACACAATGCTACAATTACATTACATTACGATTTTTCTGACGTGGCCTAAGTAAAAAAACTTCAAGGTCCACAAATAAAACCGCAAGTCACGACAAACTGTGTATGAATGTCTGGAAAGCGGAAACCATGACATTGTGTCACGTGTGACAATGTCTGCTGGCCTGACGAACGTCCAAGACACGCGGAAAACGCAATATTGCTTAAGAGCATGGATGTGGTCTCGGTCGAGACGAGACCGTCTCGAGACGTACTAACGTCTCGTCTCGGAGCAATATGTCTCGGTCTCGGCTTAGTAGGTCTCGGATCTTGGGCCACTGCGTCTCGTCGAGACGTTTTGTGCAGGCGCGTGCAGGCGCTCGCCGTGCATACCGTAGCCGCAGTTAGAGCAATACTAACCAGCGTGACATTTGTGGCTTAAACATATTCGTTTACAGTGTTTTTACTTTTTCATTTATTATTTATCATACAGCAGAATTATGTCATGTCAGTCTTTTTTCGTCATAAAATAACTTAGTCGAAATGAAGATGAAGCGTATGATATCAGAATGAATACTATCAGCCAAATGTAGACGACGTATAAGCCTAATTTTTCTAATTTCAGCTGCTCGCAAATTGCGATAAACATAATGGCTCATGTCTATAGCACTGCGGTTGCAATTCTTTATGGTGCAAGTCGTTAATTATTTAGTGATAATTGTCAAACTAAAGTGCAAAAACCCACAATATCAAAATAGAAAGTGCTTACCACGGTGCGAGTTAATTAATCCGTCTATTTTTTCATTGTCAACGTGTTTCACCGTACGCCACGGAAAACGTCTCGGCGAGACGTCGAAACTTCAAGGTCTCGGCCAGCGTCTCTGAAGCTGCAACGTCTCGGTCTCGTCTCGGATTATAAACGTCTCGTCTCTATCTCGTCTCGTACAAAATTTTGAACGTTTTGGTCTCGTCTCGGTCTCGGCTCAGAAGGTCTCGTGCACATCCCTGCTTAAGAGTAATACCCCAGTCTATTAAATAAGAGTACCAGTTGGCATACCAAATGCATGCAGCCTTTAGTCTATTTCTTCGCAGCGAATTTGTTTGGGCTATAAATGTGCTATTTTAAATTACACTTGGTTATTTATTGCGTTGCTGTCATTAGGTTGTTCGTCATTTTTTTGTTATTTGTTGTTCTTTCGTGAACAAAAGTTTGTTTCATAGTACGGTATTGTCTTTATAGCAAGATGTTCGGCAGACCAACAGCTGCATTTGATCGGCTTTTGGGTTAGTTTGCCCTAAGTGTGTTATTAATAGATCTTACTACTATAGTAAACTCTGTTTTGTCTGCGAATAAGCGTGTCTGCTTGCAGTGTTCGCTGTAAACATTACTAATGTGGTTCGTATTTACTCAAACTGTTGAATGCATAACCTCTGTTGTGTGCTGTTTTTTATTCGGCTATATAATGTAAGTTTATGTTGCAGCAGCTGTCTGTTATGCAAGTGTGTTACAAGTATGATGTGAATTTTAAATTTTTTTTATTATCAGTCTCTGTTAGAAATCTCATACGATACTAAGGGAAATTATACAATTTGTTCCCCCAACAAGACCCCAAGCTACATAAATATCTAAAGTTAGAAAAGAATTTTTTATAAATATATTAATTAAGCTGTGGAATATGTTTGTGTGATGAAGTAGTATCGGTTAAGGTATCAGTTTATATTATAACCGCGTGGAAACGACTGGTTTTTGTTACAAATTCTGATTAGCAGTAGACTTACTGAGGTTGAAGTGTTGCTGTAAATTGCATACTGATATTCATACATTAATATTAGGTGTGATTTATACGTGACTTTGTCGGACTCTTATCTATTCAGCTATCGGTCCATATTTGTTGTTTATGGTCTCAACTCTCGCCAGGTGTTGCGATAGCTGTCGTGTTAGTTGGTTCATGTTGGTGAAAAAAGTAAGTAGTGAAAAAATCTGCTTCTAAACTGGCGCTAGCCAGATGTTATTTACTGACGTTGGCTGAGTGCGTCGTGACCTTCTGTGGGCGTACACCGGCCCACGCGGTGGCCTATACATGTGATCACATGGTCATGTGAGGTCACTTGACGGTGTCAGTTTGTCTAGACAGTGTTGCAGTTTGGCGGTTGATATACAGGGTGGGCCAAAAAAACGGACCTGTTTGAGCGCTGATAACTCAGTGATGGTTACCACTAGAAATGCGTGTGATATGTCAAAAGTTTTAGAATGCTGTAAAGAATAAATGACAAATTTGCATAATGGAGCGTTTACATATCCTTTGCCTAATTTGCATAAATATTTGTCACCCCCAAAGTTCTGCCAACTTTGACTGTAACACATGGATTTAACATGGACATTTGAGCTTTGAGCTTTTATAACTTAGCGATGTTTATTGATGGAAAGGTGCGTAATATGCCAAAAGTGTCAAGATTGTCCACAGAAGAAGTGTACATCGTGCAGGTCTCAGCATTTAATTTTTTTTTGCCTGATTTACACAAATCTGTTCCACCCCTAAAATCATACTAAATTGGCAGTAATGCAAAATAAAGTCAAAACCCACAATATCACAAATAGAAAACGCTTACCATGGTGTGAGTTAATTAATCCGTATATTTTTTCATTGTCAATATGTTTCACCATACGTCAAGGAAAATGTCTCGGTGAGATGTTAAAGCTCCCGAGACTCTCAAGAGTCTCGGGGGCTTCAAAGTTTCGGCCAGCGTCTCGGAAGCTGCAACGTCTTGTCTTGGATTTTAGATGTCTCGGTCTTATCTCGGACAAAATTTTGAACGTCTCGGTCTCGGCTCAGAAGGTCTCATGCACATCCCTGCTAATTCTACCTATTTTGGTCACTTCTGAAGCAGTCTGGGGTGGTGGCTGTAATATAGACTTTTACCTCGGTTAGTTGTGTCAGCACTTCTATGAGAAGTTTGTGGCGCCGCCATGTGGCAGCTGCGTTTTTTTGCGTGTCCGACAAATTTGTATGAATACTGCGGCCGTGCACGCGTTTCTGCTTGCTGAAACTATAACTTCATTTTAGTCTGGTGTCATCCAGTACGAAGATTCATGTTGTTTTTTGGCCGACCAAGCCGCTGTGGAATATATCGCCTGGAAAACTTGCTTTGTGCTCTTGCCTAGCTAGAATGTTGGCCGTGGCCATGTTTCATGTGTCCTGCATGTTTAGCCATGCGTGACCAAGTCTGCAGTCATGATCAGCTTGGTCTATGGCCGCAAGCCAAGTACAGCGTCACTGATGTCACTCACCATCAGGTGTGGTCTGCAAAGCTTGAGTGTGAGAGGTCCAGGCCCTACGGCCATTGCAGAGGTCAACACCAACATGCAGCCACGGCCGATCGATTAGCTGATTGACAACTTGACATCGTCTTGCCACTGTTTGCTGGATGACTTGTGTCGTTTGCCTGAGATGTCATCCAGATGTAGATTGTGTGTGGTGCCACTACCTTGGCAGCTGCATTTTCCGCATGTCTTGGACGTTCGCCAGGCCACCAGACATTGTCGCACGGGACACACTGTTATGGTTTCCAGACAGTCATACATAGTTTGTCGTGACTTGCGGTTTTATTTGTGGACCTTGAGGTTTATTACTTAGGCCACGTTAAAAATTTTTATGTAATGTAATTTATATTTGTGTTCGAAGGCCATAGGTCTGATTCTGTATATTCACTGATGGTGATGATGATGATATGATACAATGCAATACAATATTAAGTATGCACTTGATAACTGACAGACATACTGTGAGTTTGTGAGTTTAACCTAGCACACAAGCTGAAAAAACGGAAATGGCTGAAATAAAAACGAAACGAGAGAAACTGAAAAATAGAAGTACAGTCATAAGGTAAAATATAAACAATCAAGAAACGGACGGAAATCAGAACAACCAAAAAGAAATTTAAATAAACATAACTGACTGACGACTATTGTGTTGTTGTGTTTGTGCACAGAGAAAGCAACGAGCAAGCTACTGTTGGACCCGGACTGGGAAAGCACTCTTCAGATTTGTGACAACATCAGACAAGGAGATGTCCAGTAAGACTTTCTTCATTATCTCTTGTTTTGTATTTTCTAGAATCTAAATATTCTTGCCATAGTAGTGTACTAGAATAGATCATTGGAGAGGCATTTTGTTTTGGCAGCTAAGCAGTAAAATTCTTGCGGTTGCTGCCTGTTTACGTCTGCTCCAGTGCCACATGTGCTAGATCTTAATTTGTGAACACTGAACATTGATAAACGTGAGAGAATGTTCTATCAGTTGACACTTTCATTAGTTCCGTCTTCATAATGCGGAATGTTTGCTGCCACAGTAGATCATTTATAGTGATGGACTATTGTTTAGACTACGGGTTTGTCGATTTAAAAGGAGTTGTTGCTAATTTTGCAATGTTGATGAAATATTTGTCCGCTACAGGCCGTCGTACGCACTGCAGAACATCAGGAAAAAGATCGAGAATGAAAATCCCCACGTTGCCAAGTTCGCGTTACTGGTGTGAATGAATTTCAACTTTATTCTTTCTCAGTAATATACAGAACGACTTGCCAGACATTTAGTTAGTTGCTATTAAGATTTTTTGTTATCTATAGTCTAGTGTTATTTAACTTTTTCTGTGTTTTTTAGAAATGATGATTTTTGTCTATAGATACCACTACTTGGTATGGCTAACAAATCGTCATATGTATGACTAGTTCGATAGAACCTCTTGTCTCTCTTCATCGACTTGTTTTTTTTTCTTTCTTTTTTTTTTGATGTGCATCACAGACTTTGATCTGCTATTGCATCCACTGTGGTGACATCTAGTGGTGAACAAAAATTATCATTCTAAAGAAGGCAATGATGGTTGCTAAAATGTTGTCAGTAACAAAAAAAGGTTGTAATTTGATGACTTTATACTGGTTAATGCTTTATCCTATGAGTTTATTTATAGGAGATAATGAAGACAGGTGTATATCGGCAATGTTGCCAGGTACTGGAGTCGGTTGTGAAGAACTGCGGATCAATTGTCCACGTCGACATTGCTACTCGAGATTTCATGGACTTCATGAAAGATCAGGCAAAGGTCACTTTTTGACAGTTTGCACTGCTTCTGTCTCTTACCAGGAAAACGAGTGGTCTTGCCATTCCATCTGTCTGTTCATTTGTTCATGTCTTTCTTCAATGTGGGCAAACTATAAGTGCAGTGTCGAGCTAGGTGGATGGCTGACTAGTATGTGCTGTAGCGCATATGCAGAACTTTTGCTGCCAGAGTTTTTCGTTTAGTCACTCTTGCAGATAGTACAGGGAAGGGCTCTTGCAGGTCCTTAGAGTCCTTGAATTTTTTCTAGAAAGTCCTTGAAAACAGATATGGTCCTTGAAAGTCCTTGGATCTGTGTCTGAAGGTCCTCGAAAGTGTTTGAATTTGATTTTCTAAAATGCCGTGATCGAACAGTAATTGGATTCAGTGACAACAATTGATGCATTTGGTAAATTTTTGTGATCATTCCAGTTTCTAATTAATGCTTGAAGGTGTTAAATTGTCGAATGTAAACTGAACCTGCTTAGATATGTTCATAAAAGTGCCAGTTTGATTTAATTCTTTTGTTCTTATATATCCTTCGTATGGTTGTTCTTGAAAGTGCTTGAATTTGATTTTGACAAATGGGCAAGAACCATGATAGTATGACAACAGACCAACATCTTCGCTTGATTTCAGTGTCATTGATAAAAGCGGTAGACAAGTGGTGATTGGTAATTCCGATCCCAGAAGTGATTTCTCAATCAGGTGATCCAGGATTAAGAAATTTCTAATCCCGAGATCTCGGTATTTTGTTTTTGGGATTTGGCTTACAGATTGCTAGTTACTTAGTATCGCTATTCTGCTAGTCTTACTTCATGCATAAAATGGTGTTGGGAGTGACTGCAATTTACGATGCACTTTTGCGCGTACAAATAATTTTTACAAGATGGCTAAAATTGTTGTTTTCGAGTCTGACACTCAAAAAATACTGTTTTGGCCATTTTCTGTAATCTTGAAATCTTGTGGATTGGGATACCACTAATTCCAGTATTCGGGATTGGCTAAATTGGTTGGGATTTGGGATCCTGGGATTGCAATCACTAGTGGTGATACATTGTGCGTGTAGAAACGGCCCGAGCCGGTCAAGGCAAAGGTGCTGGAGCTGATCCAAGTCTGGTCACATGCATTTCGCAACGAGTCTGCTTACAAAGTAGTCCAGGAAACATACAATGATATGAAACGTGAAGGTGCTGATAATATCTACTTTTTGCTGCAGAAATTATGAAAATAATTCTGTTACCAGTCATGTCTACTTTGTTACTTTTGATTTTAAGGTAGCATCTTTTAGGACTTTTCTTTTGTACCTGGACTTACGCATTTAACACTTTATTGTTGTGATCCTCTTTATTGTTTAGGCCAAGTTAAACCACTCTGTGATATATGCTAGCGATAATTGGCCAATCTGCAACTGGAAGTCCTGATTTTTTTTCAATATATTTAGCAGCATAAACATGTGGTAACAGGTTACATGAACATGCAGCTTCCAAAGAAAAGAAGCCTACTGAACACTTGTAAATTAATTTATCAGCAGTGTTTTAGTACAGTTTCAACTTGTAATTTTACAGTTAGCCACTGCAGCATGTAGTGTAATGTCTTATGATATGAACGTTTAATGGCGTGGCGTAGTGGTAATGCGTTTCATTCAATCAACGAAGTTACTCTACGCCGGGCTGGGTTAGTACTTAGATGGGTGACTGCCTGCAGGTGGGTAAACCATCTCGGTATGTAACCAGCCGCCTAGGTCAACTCAGCCTTCCATTCCTTCGGAATACGTAAAGCGAGTACCCACCTATTTGGCTGTGGTTAAGGCGGGGTGAATTCACTTGTGTTGGGTGGCAGGTAACACTGTGATCCCATATGGCAGGTGATGCTCCATAGCTCTGAGATTTGTTTCCCATTAAGAGCTATATCACCACCTTTAACTTTTTAATGTCAACATTTAATCATTGGAAATTAATGTCAGTGGTTTTTGAAAGTCTTTGAAAGTTTGTGAATTTTCTTTCATGACTGTAGTGGGAACACAGTGGAGGAGTACAAGTGTGGTCAAGTTAATAAGTGTGTTGTGTTTGTAGGATTTGCTTTTCCAACACTGAAGGAGTCAGATGCTATGTTTCTGTCGGAGAAGGCACCTGACTGGCATGACGGTGAATTTTGTCATCGATGCCGTGTTCAGTTCGGTCTAGTCCAGCGCAAGGTGAGTGAGCAAACGTTTATTAATTAGTACTGCAGCCAGAACACTTCATTGCGACAATATAGTAACTCATACACTATACACTGTGTCTCAAATAATGTCCCACTGTGTCATTATGCAAATCTTTGCCAAATGTTTTCCGATTTTCAAAATTCTTTCACTAGCGCACTTTGCAGACAGTTAGAAACCAGAAAGCAGTCAGAGCCCCTGCACCTCCTCCAAGGCAATGTTGTTCGCTAGGTGGCAGCACCATCTTCAGTTTTGCAGCGGTTTCCCTTATGCCCCATTGAAAGCAATGGTAACGAAAATTTCAAAGTGATCCAGAATCCAGGATTCCTTCTGGATCACCCCCAGAATTGAATCACTGGTAGTTTGTGCCATTTCGGACATACTCTCAAAATTTCAGAAAGATCCGTCCATAACTTTTTGAGTTATCTTGCTGACACACAGACAGACAAACAAACAAAGTCTGGCAAAAACATAACCTCCTTGGTGGAAGTAAAAGTAATGCAGTATTTAGTTTTGAGCAAGGCTTGATGATCTTTTTTATTATTGTGCTTAGTTATTTTTCACACTAGTCTTGAATCAGTTGATGTTACAGATGTGCCTGTCCATCTGCGTGTGTGGTAGCATCATTGTCGAGCTTGTGGTCAGATTTTCTGCAACAAATGCTCGTCAAAGACGTCGATTGTTCCTAAGTTTGGCATTGAGAAGGAAGTCCGCGTCTGCGACTCCTGCTTTGAGAAACTCAACAAGTAGCAATCAGTTGTTTTTAATTTGTTTGCTCAAGGTTTCCACACCTCCTGAAGAGTTTTGGAATTTTTTCCTTGATTTTCTTGGACCGGGAAAGTCCTGAAAAATGAAATTCTTGGATATCCTCCCATCAGCGGTTTTTTGTGAGATTTAGAATGCATCAAATTTGATTTAAGTTGGGGTTCCACCCTTGACTCTGCTAGGGGACTTCACAACACTCCACATATTTCCTAGTTTGGTCTGGAGGAAATATTTTCCAATTCTTGCTGCTTTTCTCTATATTTAAATGTTGGCGGGCTTTGATAAGGTCCTGGAAAAATGTTTTAACGTCCTGGAATTTTTACACGCGAAAGCAGCTACTGCTTTCGGCGCATCTTAGCCATCGCAATTTTGTCCGTCCGTCCGTCCATCAGTCTGTCACACGAGTGGATCAGTCAAAAACGGTGCAAGCCAGAATTACCAAATATTCACCGTCGGCTGCCCGGAAGACTCTAGTTTTAGGAACCGTAAAGCTTTTCTATAAATTCAAAGGGGGTCATCTCGATCGAGAGCGCTAAATGAGAGGGGGGTGGGGAAAATTTGTGATTCTTGGCCAATAAGTCGCTGTATCTCAATAACGGTGCCAGATAGAGCCTAGGTTACTATTAATCACTAATAGGAAATTGTACACTGGCTCTTGATTGCCACCGAATTCAATGACCTTGGATGACCTTGAATGCTAAAATAGGGGTTTTTATGGATTTTTTGGCGGTTTTACGCTGCAAGACACTTTTCAAGAGCGAATTGCGCTGAAATTAATTGAGATATACATGGAGAAGCTCTGTTCAGCATTGAATGTAGATTTTAACGGTCCAAGTCTCGATTTTCTAGGTTCAAGGAAACATGCGCACAAGAGCATCAAAGAGTGGTACCCCCGTAAAAGTCGTTATTTCACTATTGTTGGCCAGTCTTTCGTGAAAACAGCTGGAGATAGACTGACAGTTTCGAACAGGAACTGCTATAGTCTTTTGCATGTCTCATGAGCCTTAGCTCAAATTTCTTGTTTTCTCCAAGATTAAGGCCTTGAAAGTTCTTGAGTTTAAGTTTGCAGGTCATTAAAAATCTCATAATTTTTTATGCCTATGTGGTGCTTACTCAACCTGATAAACAGTGTCCGTTATGTCATCTGTAAATTAATATGTTGGCAGTTGACACTAAGTCTAGTTCAAGAAAAGAGAATCTTGAAGAAGAAAAAAGACAGTAGCGAACTGGCAGACAGGGAATATCGACAGAAATGCAATGAGGTACGAAAAGCGGCCAGAGCAGACAAAGCGAAATGGCTGGAGAGACAGTGCGAGGACATAGAGAAATACTATGGAGA
>Ga0209671_1005864_pt1 | contig 12499 bp, 4 predicted proteins | sample WorMetHERISLAND2_2_FD_187401 | JGI IMG/M metagenome (GOLD analysis project Ga0209671, IMG submission 187401) | Marine gutless worms symbiont microbial communities from Max Planck institute for Marine Microbiology, Germany - Olavius geniculatus... | ecosystem: Host-associated > Annelida >...
ACACTGTGTGCATCAGTAATATCTGCTGGAAATTGTCAGCAGTATAATGCATTTCGATCAGTTTTTCGCGTTTTTCTCGAAAACAGAAAAAACGTAGTTACGACCATTTGGCTTAAACCCCTCGAAACAATGCAAAGCGGAACATAGGTGCACATGTGAGTGAATGCGGGTATCGGCCAGGCGTCGTTGCGTGGAGACCAACTGATAGAACGCGCGTTAAACACGAGCAGAAATGGACACCCACTGCCGCATGTAAAAAATGTAGATTAAAATTAAGCCTCCAACTATTATAATAGTCCTAATTGCGTGAGCGAGCAGTTACCTACGCAAAGCATGCAACGCAAGTGAAGTGGCTAACGCAACGACCAGGTACCTTGTATTTTGCCAGGGCTAAAAAAATCCGAGATTTTGAAAAAAATTGAGTTTTTGGTTTTCACAAGTTTTTTTGAATGTTTAAAAAATTTTTAAAGGTTTTAAAGGTTTCGTGTCCAATTAATGAACACGGTACACAAAAATTACGACAAGAAAAGCCTTTACACTCTGTTATGAGTGAACATGACGTGATTGACGTCATAACTCAAAAATAACGATTAAACATAAACTATAATACAAAATAAATTTTACCAAAAAACTTTTAAAAATATTTTTAAAAAATTAAAATTGAACTTTCAGATGTTTTAGATAGGCCTATTTCAAAAAATACCAAAAACCATGTTTTTCGAACCAATTTTTCAGCCCTGGTTTTAGCCGTTGCAGCTACATCAGCTGCGTATTTTTGCGTTAATTGCGTTTGCTACGTACTTTTACTGTAAGTTTATTAAGTTGCGTAAGTTGTGTTGGATGGAAGCCCCGCTTAACAAATCGCAGTAAAATGAATACAGCTCATCACTAATTCATCGATAACAAAAGTAAACAATTCAATATTCTATGCTTGAACTTTGTTGTGGAATAATGTTATATAAAAAATAACCTTTTTACTGAAACTTGTACATAAATCATGAGTGATTTAGTATAGACTGATTGTAATGGAAGGCAGAGATATCGGTAAACTAAGAAAAGAAGGGTATTTTCGTGGCACAAAAGCAAATGTGTTCAAGTATAAGTTCCTCGGCATTACGTTGTTCGTGACACTCGGTTTCGGGTTTCTGCGAGTGTGAGTACTTCAAGTCATTGGGTTTATCACTGTTCCCACGATGCATTGCGAAAGTGAATTGGGCGATGGCAAAAAGCGGATCTGCGGATGTCCCAACTGAGTTAGGGCTATGGTTATTGATAGGGTTAAGAAATCTCTTAGGGTTAGGCGTAAGGTTAGGATTTGATGTTTAAACGAATGAATTGCAGCTTAATTACAACGTTAGCTGTTGCAACATATGCACACCCACAATCCACTTTTTACCTGTAGCCAAGTGAGTTAATTCCCACAGTGCTTCACACAAAACATATATATCTGGTGGCCCCCCAAAAAACGTCCTGAACATTTGCGTGCATTATGCAGTGGAGTAGTCAGAATAAATTAGCAAAAAAGCACGTATGTCATGAGCAAACATCCTCGAATATGTGCAGAAATTTTCGCTTAAAACACTTCCATATTAGCCGAGATAAAAAGCAAAATAGTGTTTCACATCATAAAGCAAATTATGCAAGCGGCTCATCATTTGTGTTGCTGCTCGTACGCAGGCTACACCAGAATGTCACAATAGGCCGAATCATCAATCAGTTATCAGCAGAAATGTGCTGAATAGGTCCTCTATTTTCCTTTGCCACTGTCGCTAGACGCTTTTTCCACTGCCATGTGGCTTTTCTGATTCTGAATGTCTGATGTTGACATCATGCCATTTGCCTCTGATAACATTCTGAAGATCTTTTAAGTTCGCAAACTGTTTATGCTAGAGCTGTCAAGGCGTTATTTTTTTAACGCATTAATGCAGTGCGTTAATTTTTTTAATGCATTAGTTAACGCGTAAATTAACGCACCCAGTCCTGTCGAGATGGAGAGTAGGAGGTAAATTACCTCGGGCCCGAGACGTTTATGGGACCCGCCTGTAGAATATAGAAAGTTAGAAAAATGAAAAAAAAGTTTTAAAAACACATATAATTTTTATTTTTTAAACGTATTTAGACTGTTTACTTTTTTTTACCCTCGGTACTCCGTTCCCGAGGGAGCCTAGAAATTATTTACTATTTACTATTTAACTATTACAGTATTTTATTCTAACGGTTAATTGCTTGAACGAAGAATTTTACCTCTCCCATCGCCTATTCTGCTTACGGTACTTTTTTATTTCTCTGACTTCTAATACATGTACTTGGTGCCATTATGCCTTGACGCACAACATGTGTAGACTGTTGAGCATAGTGTTCAGAATTTTTTTACGCCGGCAGGGGTGTTTACACGATTCAGCAAACGTCCAGCATTAGCACGTGTATTTTGAATACATTTGCTGGAAGTTTACTGGACGTTTCCTGGATCATGTAAACACCCTATTAGACACAAACAAAGATGTTGCGCAAATGTTTCAGTTTAAACGTGTAACGCCGTGGCTACACGCACCAATTTCCTCGTCCGAAATGTTGTCCGACGTGACCGGGCCTTCCGAGGTTTATAAACCTCATCCGAGGAAATCGTTGCGTGTAGCCAAATAACGGGGCATTACTGCTGTAAATTTACGCATGTGCGTTAATTTTTTTAACGCGCATTAATTTATTAATCTCCTTGGCGGTATGACTTTGGACAGAGTTTCTGTCTAAAAGCGGTACATATATCTGCCGTGGCGAGTTTACCGCGACATTCGCCTAATGACATTTAAATGTACACTTGAGCATTCAACTGTATACTCCCACTGGACCTGCACTCACAGTATAGCCGCGGCGCCGATGGCAGCTGTCAGCCGATGTAGCTGGGTGCGCTGCAACTTGTGATGTTGATAAACTAGCTCAACACAGATGACATCTGGCAGTCGGATGGAAGGGAAAAGAATTTTATCAGCTGCAACTGACCACTGAATGCGACTAATTGACAGCACAACAGACATGGTCCGCTGACAGTTCTGGACATGCATTAATGACTGGCACCCCGGCACCTCGCAGCACAGATGGCAGGGAGACTGCTATAGCTGCGTTCCGAGTCTCAGTTGGGGTTACCGTTTTTAGTACATAACAACCGCCCCGAATAACGCTCGGGATTACCGCTGAGGAGGTTAACGCATTAACGCGTCAACTGTGACAGCTGTAGTTTACGCCTTTCTTCATAGACAAGTTCTTGCAAGACATCCCAAACTAAGAAATCTAGTGGAGTCAAATCTACCGAAAGTGGTGTCCATTTTTGTGAGCTGATTGAATCAGGCTTGTTGTCTCGAAGAAAATTTTGAGTTGTTTTGATGCTGTGTGATGGAATGCTGTCTTTACATAATTTGATTTTTAATGCGCCTTACGTCATTAAGCGGCATTCAGTGGTGTCATTAATGACATTGCTAAAATTTATAAGTAAGTAAGAGTACACATTGATCTACAAATGCGCAAAACGAAATTTATTTCCATGTATTATACACGCCGTTATAAATATGCGAATTTTGGGACGTTTTTGTGGTTCACCCGGTATATTTGGTGTTACTAGATTTAGAAAAGTAGATGTTTAGCGTAATGCATTATGGAAATAACCCACTTTCGCGATGAATGATGGGTCGAATATTACGGGTTCGCACTGATGTTTACAGGCCATTTTCTTGCAGACTGCAGAATTTTAGGCCGAGCTGTGGAATTTCTTTGTCTTCCCATTTTGCTAAATTTTGTAGATGGAATTGGGCCATGTTAATTCGTTTTCCTTGTCATTTTAATCTTGTTGAACTGAAGGAAATGTTCAAAATTGCTGTAAAACTGGATACGTTACAATAATACGAATGAAATAATTCCAGAGATGTCCGTCAACTGCAGTTTCCCATCAAAAATTTGTCTGATACATACATAACAACTAGAGCTGTGAAATTAATGTGTTAATTAATGCGTCAATGCTTTAATAAATTAACGCACGTTAAAATAGTTAACATCCATGCGTAAATTTATTTAATTTACATAATTCTGTGAAGCAAAAGTTCCAATATTTCATTAAACTGCGGTTATTAGACAATCAAAATAATTCAAGTAACCAAACTGTAGTTGCCGTTCCATCATTACTGTAAATAAATATTATTTAGAAGACAGGCCAATAGATTTCTATGCTAGCGATGCCGTCAGTTATTGTTGAAAATGTGTTTTATTTGCTTTGTAACTTTCTATATTCTACAGGCGGGGGCCCCCAAAGTTCGCAGGGCCCGGGTAACTTCACCCCTTACTCTCCCTCTCGACGGGCCTGGGTGCGTTAATAATGTGTTAATTAATGCGTTAAAAAATTAGCGCTTCAACAGCTCTAATAACAATGTTAATTCTACTGCTTGGAGATACTTTGAAAGCAATATCTGGGGGTGACAGAGCTAACATGAATATTTGTCAACGGTGATCCCTACTCAAGGGCACACTATTCAAGGCCAAGGTCATTTTTGCTGCAGTGTAAACCACAGAAAACATTATATTCATGAACTACACAGTGGGCCAATAAAAAACGTGGCACTTTTCTTTTGTTCATGTCTTCGCCAATCATTGACCGATTTTCAAAATTCTTTAGCTGTCACACTATAAAGACCATTTGCATTAATTTGATTATTATACATTCCACTACACTATAAATGCATCTCTACACTACCATGTGAAATATAAATGTAAGAAAAAACTAATGATAATAACAAGCATTTAGGTAAATGAAAAAAAAGCACTCCAGATCAACATTGCGGGGAATGATCCATATATGACACTAGACCATGTTAAACCCACAGTCTAGTGTCATACAGACACTGCAGTGTTGGTCTGAAGTGTTTTTCTTTCAATTTTACCAAAATATTTGTTTGTTATTATCGTTGTATATGCATATTTCATTTATATTTCACAAGGTAGTGTAGAAACACATTTACAGTGTGGTGGGATGTATAATAAATACATTGTTGCAAATTGTCTGCAGAGTGTGTCAGTGGAAGAATTTTGAAAATCGGTCAATAATTTGCGAAGATATGGACAATTTAAGTAAAGTGTCACATTTTTTATTGGCTCACACTGTATAATCCTACCACCTTGTGTCTTCATTTATTTGCTCATTTGCTGACTTTTGTTGCTTGTGCACTAAAGACCATGGACATGATGGCTGAAAGGATGTATAAATTAAGACATTCACTGATGCAATCTGAAGAAATGCATAATTGACTTTTAAAGTAAAGGTGTTAGTTGAAAAAGTCAACATTAGTTAACTGTTTAAATTTTCATTAGCATTTTACAAAAACCATTTTTGGCACTTGTTTTAATGCATGTGATAATTTCCTACTTTACACGTTGATTTTCAGTTGCTCGTTACATTTTATACCTTGGACCCCTGTAACTACTGTAATTTCCTGACTAAGGTTAACTAATGTTAATGTCTATCTGTGATGCGTAATTACTATGTTTAATTTTGGAACTAATAGGCCTGCATTGTCACTGTGCACAGAGAACCTTGGCCGAGAATTTGCAGACTTTTGACTATAAAATTGTGTTTGCATTGTAGATACTACAACGATCGCTTCACTTTGTCTAATAAATTACTTGACTATTTGTCACAAGAAGGAGATGTTGAATCGATGCTAGACAAACGTGCTAGACAGAAGGTTAAACGTATGGAACGGAATCGTAGAATGGCGGGAAAACGTGACGACTTCTAGATAATTTTAAATTGCTGTGCAAGTGTGCAGTGTAAAAGACAAGGGTGTTAGTCACAAAACGGCTACAGTATTTCACCCCTGGGACCATAAATGCATTTGTATGGATTTTGAACTCATGAAAATCACATCTTGTGGAGACATTTTTCATGCAGCATTTCGTGGGGGGTTGATTGAAGCCCTCTTTGCTAGAGGCCTGGTGTTTGGGTGAGGCATCACGATTCTGATACTGATCTATTATATTCTGTTGCAACTATAATGGCAAGAAGAGTGCTTGTGCTGTGTTATGTGTGTTGCTACTTACACATGCTCTGTAGAATGTAACATTGCGGTACATTTTTGCAGTGCAATATTTTCACTGAAATGCATCTAACACAGTTTCGTATGTATTTATGAAGAGTTAATTTAATTGTTTAAAAGCTTTACACTGCTGCTGTATGGTTTAAATGATTGCTTTTTGCAAGAGTGCAGGTAATATGGCATTGCTGTATTTCTCAGTTTTGTCAAAGTGTTTCGATAAGGGCTAATGATGATATAGCTGGCTTACCACCTTACTAATGCACTGTGCAGATCTCGCACGAGTTCGGGAATCGGGATATGGTCAGATTTTGGCACGTCTTTCAACAAATCCATCTGTGCCTGATTCTTTGTCTGCTTTTTTTTGGCTGTATTTCAGCTAAGCATGGCTCAAGTGGCATAACCAGAAATTTGTCTTAACTAGTGCACTCATCCTGAACAGCCAGAACTTGATGTTGAAGGCAAACGGCACAGAGGGGTTTTTGTGAGGGGGTTGCAGAAAAACTTCTAGAAACCTAGAAGCATGTCTAACGGCTGCAAATGTCGTTTAGTAACTGCAAAAACTACATAGCTACTGCTAAAGACATGTCTGAGTAAGAATTGACAAGTGACTAACCAAATTGCAAATGTCATTTTATTGAGGCAGACAGACACAAGCTGAACCCTGTGCAATTTTCAAGCTCTGCTGAACAAACTGGTTACTCGTCTTGGTGGTGCAGATGCACCCCGTGCCGAGTGCACTCTCCTCCCTATGCCACTAGCTGCAGTGCATGTTAAAGTAATGAAACGACAGAAGTCTGCTAATGCTGATGTTTACATATATAACTGACACACTCACCAGCAACAGACTGAGTAAACATGCAGGTGGAAGCAAATAAATTACTGTGATGCTGCATACAAGACGGCTAAGCTCAGTAAGTAGTGATGCTGAAGAAATCAATGACAGAAAGAAAACTAGTGCTATGCAACTGCAATGTATCAGTACAATATTTTTCTCCCACATCCACCCCAAGCTCATACTCGGGATGTAAATCTAACCTTGAACAATTCTGTTAAATGCCTCATTTAGGATCTTAACTACAGATTAAGCAAAGAAAAATACATGACAAAAACAGATCTGGCATGAGTTCAGCCCTGATATGGCTGTGTCATCTTTTGTACAGCACTCCAAAATCCAAACAAAGATACAGAAATAGTCCTTTCACTATTAGCTACGAGGGTCGTTCGACAAATAAGTTACGAAACAGCGGCATTCTGTTAGTTTTCCAAATCTAATGAAATCAGAAATATACGTTTTTTTAGGTAATTTTATTCTGAACACATAGGAAGAAAAAATGAATGAACTTAACAAGTTAACAACATCTCTTTAAATGCTAAAAATAACATATCGTCCGAGTTTGCTCAAGCATTTGTTCTATCTGTCAGCAAACTTCTGAATGCTCGATGCAACGAATGATGCTGGTTACTGTCCATTTATTTTTTTGGGACCCACAAAAGTACAATAACAACATGCTGTTCATTACAGTATGATTTTTAATGGCAATGTCGCCATATTTAATGTTTATAAATGATGTCATCATCATACAAGATAATGTTCATACGCACACGGAGTCTGTTCAATGCATTTCGATAGTTCACAGTATATGTCCGTAAATATATAATCAGTGAGCTGTTTAGACTGGTAGAAAAAAAATCAAACAGTTTGATTTCAAATTGTACAGCACCAATGATCCTTTCATCCTTATCTATTATTTTAACTAAACAATAGACATTGTTAGTGATTTTGTCCATTGTCACCATGCGTTTATCTAGCACCGTTATGGAGATATGGCGCCTCAGAGATAATGGGGTCAGGAGTTTGACCTTTTGGGGTCACGTGACGTCATCAGTCACGTGACCATTCGACTCCCGGGGCCAAGTTCCTATAGGTGGTCCATGGTGACCATGGGTTTATCTTGCACCGTTATGGAGATATGGCGCCTCAAATATTGGACGCACGGACCTGGACACAGAAAGAAAGACAGAAGAATGGAAAGAGAAAGGGCAAGGGGAGGGAAAGGGAAGGGAAAAGGAAAGTGGAAAAGAAAAAGGAAGGGAAAGGGGAAGGAGAAAAGGAATGAAAAGTAAAGGGAACGGAAATGGAAAAGGGAAAGGGAGAAGGGTAAAGGGGAAGAAAAGAGGAAGGGAAAAGGGGAAGGGAAAGGAAAAAAGAGGAAAGGGGAAGGAAAAGAGGAAAGAGAAGGAAAAAGGGAAGGGAAAGGGAAGGTGGAAGAAAGATAGCTTAAGAAATGTAGGATGCACGGACACAAAGGTGATTTTATACTCTGTCCAATGCTATGCATTGCATTGGACAGACAAAAACCCACAACTGCTACTCAGAATTATATTCCCTACAAAACGTATATTTCGGACTTTTAATATTTTGTAAACTAACAGAATGACGCTGTTTTGTAACTTATCTATCAAACGACTTTCGTGCTTTGCCTCTACAGTCTACAGTTAATAACTGTAAATAACTCACACTGAAATATACTGTAACAAGCTGTATAAAACTTACTTAGCTGCATAATACAGGCCCAAACAAGTAAGCATAGTAATTTCACAAGTGTCAGCTACTGACAGTACCAGTAACTCAAAAACTGCGGTGTCGGATCTCAGTGTGTTAGTCTGTTCTGTATGGTCCATCTGCTTAATGACGTGACCTTTCCTTGAAGACGGTGGTACTAGCGATGCATTCTCAGATCTTGAATCGTAACTTTGCTGTATTTATCAACTTGCACGTGGGGACAGTTCTGCACAGCAAAACAACACTTACAGTAATATCACATAACTCATTCCTTTAGAGTAACTTGCTAGCTCATGTGCGTCATTGTTGTATTGTATTTTTTTCTTTTTTTTGTGTTTCTGACACTGTTTTGGTGAATTAAGTTGTATATATCAGCTATGGGCTCAAGATCCAGAGTGCAGAGAAATAGATTTCAGTTACAAAAACATCAACATAAAGTTACCCCTAAATTAACTTGACAGTGATAGTACCAGGGCTGTTAACAATATTTGTGAAAAGTATTGGCAATACCAATATCAATACTTTGGCCAAAAACTATTGCCAATACCAATACCGATACTGTTGCAGAAAAGTATTGACAATACCAATACTTTTCAGGCAATACTTTTTTCTACTCATTCAGTAATCACAGCAGCATTTAAAAGAGAGCCCAGCTGGCTGCGCTTCTTTTTCCTTCATCGGTGTGGTAGTCAACTTCAGCAGAGCGTCAAGATTTTGCGTGCCACATATTTTCCACCTCAAGTGAAAGTGGTCTCATTTTTTCGCTCGCCACGCTTGGTGCAAGACTTGTTGAGTTGTTGCCCAAATAAGAAATGCTACCCATAGGCAGTGACACCCATACATAGTACTAAAATTTTTTTTACTACTATGACACCCATACAACTAACGGCTGCCCTTTGTTTATCAGGCGACAGAAGGCTGAAAGCTCTTTCTGACCAGACGCTCCACCCCAGGACCCCACTGGGGCCCAGGGGCTCCACTGCCATTGTAGGCTTGCGTTCGCTCACCGGCCCCCTTTTTATAAAATTTGTGAATCCACCCCTGGCAATGTTATGTTTAGTCGCTTGCTGATGCATTGATTTAGTATATCTAGTTGTCACCATGGAATTAAGTACAGATCTTATAACGAGACTCATGAGAATCAAGACTCGAAAAAAATCTCCATCTCAAGAATTATATCTCTGGATCACCTTAGAGAATTGAACAGTTTCAACAGAATGCAATAAACAGCTTCTAGTGCTCGTCAGTGAGTCAAGGTCGACAACTGATGGCAGTAATTAAGTTGAGTGAGGAGGGGTGGGCTATCACCTGCAGAGCAAGAGCACGGAGCGTCAGCTGGACTGTAGCTTGTAGTCGGGTTTCAAAGCAAACGTTTCTGAGTCTGTTGTGAGTCTTGACACCTGTTTTTTCATCTGCAGAGCATGTAGTTTACGTCTCCTTGTATAGTGCACCGAGGCCTAACTGCATGCATTTGGGCAGACACCCACGATGTTGTGCCTCGGTCGTCATCGTGCAGCATCCGCAGTGGCGTTGCTTGCTGACAAAAGTATTGGTATTGATTATTGCCAAAAATTAGCTGAAAAAGTATCGCCAATACCCATTTCGATACTACGAACGAAAAGTATCGGCGAGTCATGCCAATACTCCAAAAGTATCGCCGATAGTACTGGTAGCGATACCAATACTGCGATATTAACAACCCTGGACAGTACCTCAAACATAGGTGGATTTGCAGGATGCTCATGAAAACCTCTCCCACTGCAGTTACGCACATAATCCATGCCGAAGTCTGGTGTCAGGTAAAAATACCCTGTCCTGCACATTAACATTATTCCCAATTACAATATGACCACAATGCACAACAACGGTAGTTTAGCATGTTACTTGAAGGGCAGCAGGTGACAAAAACTGTACAATGTACAATATTTTTGTGAAAATTAATTATCAACTCGACCAAACTTGGTATGCAAGACGACAATCAGTTCCAGTTAAGTCTCCAAACCCAGACACAGCTCAGTTGATATTGGAAATGTGCAAACTAAAATCTTGAGTCAGAATTCTGCTACATAAGTGATACTGTATAAGCATACATAAAAACTGATACTAAAAATATTCTGAATAGTGCATTTAGTGCATACACTTACTCGTTAAATTTTGGAGAGCATACGATGGCAATTGCTTCAGGAAGCAGTTTCTGGTACGGCCAGTGTGTGTGTTGGTCGACGCTTGAGAGAAAAGCAGTTTGCGTGGGATGTGTCTGTTGAACCACATTCACACATGCATGGATATAGTGCCATAGCCATTAGCCAAGTTTAACAGTAGCTGCAGACTCACACAAATACTACAGTGTTTACATTTGCGCTCACAAAAAAAGTTAAGGCCATCGTAATTTTATACTGTGCACAAAGACTGATCAAAGGGACAATACAGTAATTTACTTTAATTGAGAGTTATTCAGCAGTAAATTTTTTCTCGTATTACACACATGCAATAAAGGTTGAATCACTGTTACTCACTATGATGTAAAAAGGGTAGTAGAAAAAGCAACAAAAGGAATAGCACATCTACAAATGGCAAAACTTAATGAAACCATTAAGGAGAAAAGTGAAAACAGAATCAGGTAGCCAAAGGAAGTGTCATAAAGAGAGGAAACAATAAAACTTAGTGGTACTTAGTTACTTTCTATGGGTCAATATATTATGCTGGCTGGGTTGGAAAAGCCAATTAATGCTTAGCTGGTTATTATAAGATATCAGTATATTATTACCACTATTGTGTCAATTGGTCAGTACTGTATTGACACTGTATCAAATATGAAAATCCGATATCCACCCATCCCTACTCATAAACCTCACTAGATCAAGAGAAAAGTTATATATGCAAAGTTAAACAGCCTTCAGATGCAATGAACTACAGAGTGTTCCAAAAAAACGGATACCCAGTTTTTTTTTGGGGGGGGGATAACTTTGGTAATTCAGCACCAATTTTAACCACTCTTTCACTGTTACAAGCAGAAATTTATGGCGCGTAAACGTGAAGTTCTTCCACCCACCGCACTTTTATTGTGTGATCATATTACCTAGCAAAACAGTTCTCAGTTCGTAAACTCATGATCAAACGGCGATCATCCTTTGTTATTCTGCCCATATCAAACGATTTATTCTATAAATTATTACTGGTAAACAAAGTAAATAAACACAATATGACGTCACAAGGCATTACTGCGAATAAGTAAGTAAGCTTAACTATTTTATGCTACGAAATTGATACCTTTGTGTGTTGCCTGTTCTCCGAGACCACTGTAGCTTTGACAGTGTTTGTTTTGCTAGGTAATGTGATCACACAATAAAGGTGCGGTGGGCACGAAAACATAAGTTATTGAAATTAATTATGTGCAACAGTGGCGCCACCTGGTGAATACGAGTCATATTGCTTCAAATAGCGATCGGTAATAGTTCATGACACTTAATAACAGAACAAAATGCACATAAAATTACAACCACATTATAACACTTAGTCCCACGCCTTGACAATTGCTCGTTTCAGTTCGTCGACTGAGTCAAATCTTTGCTGGTGGATTTTGCCGTCTGGGATGCGCTGCAGCAGATGGTGTACCATCAGCAAAGATTTGACTCAGTCGACGAACTGAAACGAGCAATTGTCAAGGCGTGGGACAAGCTCAGCCAGGCGTTTCTCGACAGGAGCATCGGTGAATGGCGTCGTCGTCTTGCCGCCATGGTGCAGCAGAATGGTGGACATATCGAGCACAAATTCTAAACATTGATTTCATGACTAAATCAGACTAAGTGTTATAATGTGGTTGTAATTTTATGTGCATTTTGTTCTGTTATTAAGCGTCATG
>Ga0209671_1005867_pt1 | contig 12497 bp, 8 predicted proteins | sample WorMetHERISLAND2_2_FD_187401 | JGI IMG/M metagenome (GOLD analysis project Ga0209671, IMG submission 187401) | Marine gutless worms symbiont microbial communities from Max Planck institute for Marine Microbiology, Germany - Olavius geniculatus... | ecosystem: Host-associated > Annelida >...
CTTCGACTTTTCTGCGACTTGATCTTCTCTTTCAGTTAAATAACTGATGTTTTAATTTGGTACACACTTATTACTTATATCAGCAAAGACTCACTGTTCATTTGCTGAACTTATACAAAAACAACACAGGGGAATTCGGTGTTAATAAATATCGAAAAGTTCAACAGTCTGATTGTCAGAAGGTCGTCATTGATGTTCATTGATATTCTGATAGTAGACACGTTTTGAATGATTGACTATCAGTTGTTGGACCTACGGAGTTAGCATCGTCAGACATCATCACTGTTCTGTTCATCCAGTCATCAGTCTCATAGCCATTTCAGTCTTTAGAATGACCTCTGTAATGCAACAAATTACATCCAGCTGTTATCGTTCGGAAGCTAATAACAGGACAAGCCTAATACCCACTTACAACTGAAGCTACGTTGAACAGAATGCATATTGAATCAGATGCAGTTATGTGTATTCTAAAACCCGAACCTGAAACCCGGGTTTAAGATTTTTGAAACCCGAAAACCCGGGTTTGGAAAAGTGCTCCGGGTTTGCAAACCCTAGTGAAAATGGTTCCAGATAGGCACAGTTATGCTGCTTATTTTACTATAATGGACGGAAAGTCTGTTTGTCTGTCTGTCAGCCCTTTCTAGCGCCTTCCCTGTTGCACGGTCGTGGACCCCGACCGCAGCATTCGAGTCCTTGGGCCTTGGGTACATGCCCCACCTTGCCCCCCACCTGCTCCCACGGGCAGGCTGAGGGGGCCCCCAAGTTGAAAATTTTGCATTACGGCCAGTGGAGATTTTCACCACGCCGGCCTGCAATGATTCGTGGCGCCATCTGGTGAATGACATCAAAACTCCCGTAACTAGTGCGAGTCCTTGGACCTTGAGTACGTGCCCCCCTACCTTGTTCCCACCTGCCTCCACGGGCAGCCTAAGCAGATGGGGGTTGAGTTGCCGGGTCTTTTTTTCCCGCTGATTCTGCCAAGTTTGTCAGTATAGTGCTCAGCTTTGTGGTGAATGACGGGGTCGACGGCCACTTAAAGGTTTCAGCCTAAGACTGCATACAACCTTTCCCAAACTCTTGCGTGCATTCATTTCACTAGCAAAGTTACTTTGCTAGTCATAACAAGCAATGGCGATGAGCTTCTTAGGAATGTCAACATCGATGACCTTGAATGATCTTGAACTCTAAAAATAGGTGTTTTTAATGATTGTTTCACTATTTTTGGCTGCATAAGAGTTAATTGCGACAAAATGGATGGAGATAGACCAAGATTAACTGCGAACAGGAACTGCTATAGGCTCTCGTGCATTTCATTAGCATTAGCTCAGATTTTTTGTTTGACTATTTGTATAAAAAGTGCTGTTGCATCAATATGTTACATTAGCTTTCTGCACATGGAGTGTGGCCAACATAGCATAACATGACAGTGAAATGTTCCAGTTTTCTGTGTCACCCTATACAGTATGTAGTGTTTTGGTTATAAAGAGGAATTCTGTTCTTTATTTGATTGTGTTTTTCATGCTGTGCTTGCTGCCATGAGCACCGTTAAAGCCCTGTTCTGCTGCTGTTGCTGATTAGTGTCGGAGCCGAGTCTAAAGATGAGGTCGTTGAAGTTGTCGCTGAGGCAGAAGGTGATGCAGAAAAACAGTCGGTTAATGCGTCGTCGCGAAGTCTACGGGAAACATGTTCCCGCTGCTGGTAAATTCATATAGCACATTTTTATCTAACATTGTTGATTCGTTTCAGGATTTAGATTGTACTTGATTTTAAACTGCATCGTCGGAATAATCCTGCTGCATTTTATTTTATAGAAAATAGACTGAGAGTTAATGGAACTCAAACTAAATGGTCTGTTTTGTTCGATTATTTACAGTTTTTAGTATTGTATTATTTTTGGTAGGACTCAGAACATTACATGAGGTACAGTTTTGGTGAAGCACTTCTTTAGTATGTGGTTACTGGTATATCGTTGTGTATGAATTATTGCACTAGTATTTGAAGTCCTGGCCGGATGTAATATAATGGGCATAGAATCAATGCTAATTCGGGCTCAGCTGTGATCACGTTGCATGAGTGCCTGATAGCCACATACCCAACATGGTTTTCTATGGACAACTGGCAAGTGGCACTCATCGCCAATGGGTGCCGTTGAAGATGTATAAAGACAGTGTGAAGGCACATGTGAAGATGTGTAACTTGTCAGCCGAATCTCTCACTCCAACAGGTCAAAGTGGCGACAACTATGCTACATAGCAGCAGAATTCTTTGAGGAGCATAGGATTGATGCGTTAGTTGAGAAGCAGCGCCTGCAGAAAAATCCATACGCCCCTCCACTAGCCAACCAGCAGTAGGTCTGTGACCGATGTCAACGAGCCTGCCGAGCCGGGATTGGTCTCTTTGCACACCGATGACATTGCTGCTGATGTTTCTTCCATCATACACGTACGATGATGAGATCCGTTGATTGACGGCTCAGTCCAGACAGATTTTAGAAAATCTGTATTTGCAGGAATGTAAGTCAGTAAGTACCAATTTATATAGTGCCAAAATCGCAGAAGAGAATCAGGGTGCTTTGGAGGGGAACGCTAGGGACAAGATAAGCAGACTGAAAATAATAAGTTTAAGATGACGTCTGAAAGAGGTGAATGTTTGAGCTTGACGGATATGAAGAGGAACAGAATTATATACTTGTGGTGCAGAAATTCAAAATGCATGGGAACCGAAAGACAAGATATGGTTATAATTATGCCAAATGAAACCTCCACTTTTTCTATGTTGGAGTATTATTTTGATCGTAATTTGTTTCTGGCAGATGTTATCGCTAGAGTCAGAGGCGTGTTCTTTAGAATGCACACTCAGACAGGATCAATTTTGATGTAAAACACATTGCAGTTTATTTGGCATCATAATATTTTGTTGTGACTTGAGATAGAATGTAACTCTGTGATAAAAGTTTCACTGATGCTTGCATTCGTGCAGTGGACCACGATGATTCTCCGAATTCCCCACCGAGTGCCGTTAGTTCACAAGGTTCCTCCGTTGACATATCATTGGCCAGAGAAGTAAGCTCTATGCAGTTGTTGTGCAACCGTAAATTTGGTATTATGTTGTATATAAGCAAGCATTTGTTTGCTTAATGTGGAAGTCATATTGTTGCTAAAATGTTAGTTTTAGTTAATTAGTGAGTCAGTTCTTTTTTGGTTTGCTGTTAACTATCATATACCTTTTGCTTACTAGTTTCTTTATCTTTGTTCACATTTTTTTGAGGCCTGCATCTAGATTTTATCTAAGTTTCTTTGTAATTAACATCTTTGATCGCCTGCTGTTTTTTTGTAAATGCAACTATGCTAGGTCATTATACACTGTGTCTCAAAAAAATGTCACACTTGGTATTGTCCATATCTTTGACAATTATTAATCGATTTTTAAAATTCTTTCGCTGGCATGCTCTCTATACAATTAGCTATAAAGCAATTATAGAGTATCGCACCACACTTTAACTGCATTGCTGCACTACCTTGTGAAATATAAATGCGAAAAAACTAACAATAACAAGTAAAAAATCGTGTTGAAAAATGAAAGACACTTCAGCCCAAGCTCACGATGAATGACCTGGGGGATGCTGCACTAACTATCTTTTTGGATATCTGGCAAGTTCAACGACATGTTTGTTTCTGGTGTCTGTGGTTTAGTTTCATCCAGAGTGGTAAGTGGTCACGTTCTTATCCGTATTTGCATACTTCAGTCTGCCAGTCTCATGCTTTTGGTTGGTGCTTCCTGTTTCCCAAATCTTTTAGCAACAAAGTCTCTCTTGCAATTTATCTTTGAAAATGTTGACAAAATTCTTCAGGAATTGTATTTTTTTTTGATTAGTATAAGTTCTTCACCAGAGCCGTGTGTCTTCATTGTTAAATGGCATGTTACATTGCAGGTGTAACGTCACTGCATCAAAAATTATTATTTACAACAATGTCATTTCCTTTTATTTGCAAACACAAACTCAATATCAAAGTTAGTAGAAAATTGTTTCAGAAAATGATTTTGGCTGATGTATTTATGTGATTTTAGTGATTTTTGACAATTTGTATTTCACAAGCTAGTGTAGCAACGCAGTTAAGGTGTGGTGGGATACTCAGTAATCACTTTATTGCCGATTTTATAGAAAGTGTGCCGGTGAAAAAGTTTGAAAATCGGTCAACATTTGGCCAAGATATGGACAGTACCAAGCGTGACATTTTTTTGAGACACAGTGTATAATGTTGCAGTTTATTAATTGTATCCAGTCTTTGTGTCAGTTTTCTACAAGTCACTGTTATTGCTGATGTCTTGAGTTACACAGTTTGTGGATGTGTTTTTGCTTGTGTTCGCTGATTTGTCTTATTGCTGAAATTGCTTTTGATCAGGACCAGCACATTGGACCGTCAGATCGTTTTGTTGATGATTCGCTGGTCTGCAAGCCGGCACCGATTGTGAGTTGAAATTGAATATTCGTAACCAGTAATGCACCGTGGTCCATAGAATGCTGCCACTTTTACTTTTCGAATAGCTTCGTGAAACATTGATTGATTATAGTAATTTTTGGCATGCGACATCAGGAAGAAACTTGACACAAATGACTGGTTTTGGTCACCTCACCTTAGTACTGTCACTACACTACCTTGTGAAATGCAGAAGTCATAGTTTGGCCATTGAACACTTAAACGTGACAACACCTTACTAGTGATCGAGCTGCTAATCGTTTTCAGAACTGCTTGTTTGTTCATCATTGCTCGATCTATGCAAAGAATGTTTTTTAAACCATCGTGTATCGTGCATGCAGAATATGGCAGCTCTGTCAAGCAGCGATGCCGAGTTTATGCTGGCTATGTCGCGGACGTATGGCAGTCTGCCGATGATGGGCTGCTGGCCAGCCCAACCACAAACCTCTTCCGCCGAGACTCCACTCAAGATGCTCGACACATCTCATCAGACTCTGACCGGTCCGGCCGGCTTACCTTACCAGCCGTCAGCCAGCAGTGTCAGCCACATATCAGATCCGTACATGCAAGCGTTGATCGCTAGGTAACTGTTACCTGTCGGCATTCTGGCTGTGCTGGCATGTAGTGAATTTGTGGGTTAGCTTATTGTTCAATGCGATGACTCTCCAGCATGTGTAATTGGTTTAGCAAAATGTGAACATGTCAGTGAAAATGAACTAAGGTACACTTTTGGTAGGTTTCAGTTCCATTTTTGCTGATCTGTATCATTACCTCCGCCAAGGAGGTTATGGTTTTGCCGGTTTTTGTCTGTTTGTCTGTCTATCTGTTAGCAAGATAACTCAAAAAGTTATGGACGCATCTTTCTGAAATTTTGAGGGTATGTCGGGCATGGCATAAACTATAGGTGATTCAATTCTGGGCCTGATCCGGCAGGAATCCTGGATTCTGGATCACTTTGAAATTTTCGTTACCATTGCATTAAAGGTGGCATGAGGAAACCACTGGCAAAGTGAAGATGGTGACGCCACCTGGCGAATAGCTTTGCCTTGGCGGAGGTACCTGCGCTTTCCGAGTGCTTTCTCTAGTTTAATTATTGGTGCATTTCAGTCTGTTATTGTTTGTGAGAAATCGTGCATTTTTGACTGAAAGTTCTGCGTCGTAGGTCGACGTTGCAGAGAACACGTTCAGAGCCCATTCCACTGCCAGTTCAGCTGCTGCTGCAACAGCACAAGATGTTGATGAACAAACAGCAGGACCAGCAACTCAAAGAAAACCACAAACTTTATCTCAAAAAGGCACGTGTCGTTGCCACTTGCATTTGGTGCTTGATGCATTTGTACACTACTGTTAGCGGGATGCCACACTGCACTGTGCAGGCCTGTTATAGTCATTTGCTGTGGTAGGACCTAAAACCTGCACTAATCTCTGGGTAGATGTACGTACGATTTAGACAGTCATTTTCGTAGATTAGGTTGTTTTTGTGTGTTTTTAGTTCTGCAAAGGTTAAACTTTTTTTTTCGTTGTTGTAAAGGCTAAATGATTTATACTGCATTGTGCGTGATGTTAATCCGTACTCACACACTCAGTCATCTTTGTGAAAACTGCTCTGAAGTCATTTCTGTTTCGTTGACGGTTTGACATGTTGCCATCTTATCATGATTTGCATCACATTGCAGTGCAATGCGTTGGAAATTGTGATTGATATTACTACTGTTACTACTACTATTGTTACAGTGTTGCATGCATGTTACAGTAGTCGAACTCTGTGTGAGGTTTTTTTTTACGTGCTGCAGCTTGATCCAGAAAATGTCGTTAAGTCGAGGCATTGTTGTGCTGATGCCTATGGATCAGTGTCTGGTGATTGATTGGATTGGTGTCATCTGTACATTGCAGAAGCTGCTGCACCAAGCCAGTGCCAAGAAGCTGCACATGGAACACGTTGTCGAGACTAAAGAAGCTCGGCCGTCTCAGGTGAGAGAAAGTCTCGGTCGATAGTTTTTTTGCATTTTCATTTTTATGTGCGACAGCTAGCCATAGCACGTATTAGCTATGGTAATTTTGTCTTGGTGTCTGTCACAACCTGGTACCGTTCCAAGACCAGGTGAGATAGACACATACACACAATGTTCCATAAGCTTGCCACGAGTTAACCTTTGTTTCTTGAGTTAACCTCATACTTAACCCTAACCCGTGCATGGAACAATTGACCCTTAATGTGCTGCTTATAAAAGCTGTATACGGCAGGCATGTGACTGTTGTTTTCAGCCGAGTGGCGTGGAGGAAGCTGACGTGATAGTGATTGACGAAGCACCCAGTGAGAGCGATGACTCAGCGATACAACCTGACTCGGGGCGGACCCGGCGTGCATGTCTCGGCCGCATGCGAGCCCGCACCCTGTCGGACAGTGGGGCGCCACCTAGTGGCATTGCAGCGGCGGCCGAGCGCGGCCTGCTGGAACGCGGCCATTCGTTCCCCACGTCCAAGAGCCACTATACGACGTCGATCATTGACAGCGGCTTTGATAAACGTCATTTTGTGACTGGTGAGCTGCTTGTACTTTTCAGTCTTGTTAAGTTACACAGGGGATTAACCATTTTGTGGCAGAGAATTTAATTTTTTTTGTGAAATTGGAGGCTTAATTGCACCATGGGCATACCGTAATATTTATCAGTAGCATTTCCGCGGCCGTTTTTTTGTACATGCCTACTTTTATTATTACCTGGTCAGAGCATACTTTTTTGGCTTCCAGGAGTTTGCATAAAGAGTTTGTGTAAGGCTGCGTTCGCATAAACACGAGTACGAGTCCGGCACTGTATGGGTTCCCGTATACGAGTTCCGGCAAACACGAGTTTGCGTGTATTTCAAAGGCTGCCATTCACATGCTTACGAGTACAGGTTACCTGTAAATTTCACTCGTACGAGTAGTTTCTGTGCAGTTCGTGTTTTTATCCAACTCGTAGAAAGTAAACTACTCGTAAATAGCATTAATATGATTTATAAAAGCTGTGGCGCATATTTGATGTCAAGACTGATGTCATCATAAAATTGTTACTCATTAGAGATGTGCAGTTAGTAAAAATAGTAACTTTGTAGCGGAATGTTGTTGTTTTAATGGCAAAGCATTTCCTCGATTCGATTTAATTAAATATGGCTGACACGCGTTGAGTTATGTGCTTGCACAAGTGACTGTGAACGTTTCACTCGTACAAGTGAAGCTTCTGCGGGCCATAAACGGAAACCCGGACCCTTACTCATACTCGTACTTGTGTCTGTGTGCACGCAGCCTAAGTAGTGTGGCAGCATGGACCATTACTATTGGATCTACATGGTGTTTCATAAAAAGGGACCCCTTTTTGTTTTTTTATAATTCACTCAAATGATGATCAATTTACACAAAATTTTTACCAGTTGTAGCTGAAGAAATATTTATTCAAAATATTGCAACAGAATATGGCAGTTGATTAAATATTCTTTGCTAGTCACGATGTAATGCTGACATCATAATGTGTCACGGGTGTTAGCTTGATAGTCTCAACTGATGCTGTCAATCGCTACCCTGCTCTGGTGGTGAAAAATTTGGTTTGCTTATGATAAATTTTTGAAGTTTGACAGTTGCAGTCACAAAAACGTGCAAAGCGATAGTATTTACGTGTCTGCGGGGATAGTTGGAATTTGACATGCTCAAGCAAGACAGTGCACTAGCACACCAAGCTTGCAAAAGGGTTGCGTTTTTGGATCGCAAGACGCCTGATTTCATGTCCCTATGTTGCTTAGTGCTGACACGATAAACATTTTTCATTAGCGAACCAGATTAAGTTCATCATCGAAGCTGGGTAGCAACTGACAGCACCAGTTGAGACTATCAAGCTTGTACTCATGACACATTATGATGTAAACATTACGTCAAAACTAGCAAAGAGAATTTAATCGACTGCCATATTTTGTTAAAATATTTTGAATTAGTATTTTATTAGCTACATCTGGTAAAATGTCATGTAAATTGATCATCATTTGAGTGAATTATGAGAAAAATAAAAAGGTGTCCCTTTTTATGAAACACCGTGTATTTTAGTTATTGACGTTTGATCCACGTGTATTGTAGGTAGTATCATTGTTGGTAGACTGTTAGTGGTTACCATATTTCATGGTTGTGTTGTTCTTGTTCTGGTTTGTTATTATTTTTAAAAATTATTATTAGAAAAAGTGTTGATTTTGATAATTTATACTTTATCGTTGGTTGGCAGCTCCATCGCATGTCATTGTCATATAATGCTAGATTGCTGTTTTATGGGTAGCTGGTAACTAATCCTAATGGGCATTAGTCCAAAATTCAGCCAGATTCTGTTTTTGCCATTGTCTAAGTCTGCCGTAGCCAAAGATGCAATTTATTTCTATTCCTAACCCTATCGCTGAGCCTAAATCTATCCCTAATCTTTGCGCTCTTTGGACTCGTGCTTCTTTGGGCTAGTCAACTGTTGCCATGGTGCAATATGCATGTTTGTGTCGGCAGGTCTGGCTTATGATGAAGTTATGTTACGGCACGCGTGTGTCTGTCGAAATGACGCCAATCACCCTGAGAATCCTAGTCGGCTTCTTTGTGTCTGGTCACGGTTGACGGAGAACGGGCTGCACAACAAGTGTGAGGTAGTGTCATATGAATCATGTCATCTCTTGGTCGTCTTGTGGTTTGGCTTGGTTGGCTCATGGGCAGATAGATTGCATTACTTGCATTTATTTGATGTTTTTTTCAGATATGCCAACTCTTCATCCTCCAGTAGACAGCATTCTGACATTGCTGACTGTCTGGAGGACACATGGGAAGATTATTAGAACTGCATTCACTGTTAGTTACATATGCACACTTAGAATTGGCAGTTCTTACATTTTTGGGTTTACGTTGTTTTAAGGTTTTGTGTTTCATAAAGGTTAAACTTTCTATAGTGGTTAAACTTTTTGTTTCGTTATTATGTGTACTTGCATTTTGCCTGCAAAGGCCATCTCCGAAATGACCTATACTGTGTTGGGCAGGACGTAAAACCCTGCTCACTCACTCACTCACTTTTTCAGATATGAATAATCCGGTTATCGCTATAAAGCAGCTTTGACAGTTTTTTTCTCACACATTATGATTGTGATTGTGTCAGGCTGGCGAAACTGTGATAATATCTTGAGATAAGTTTTGAAATTCTGTGACGGCAAATGACAAGTTTTTCAGAGATACTGCTTTAAGTTTTGTGTTAACTATAATACTTGAAGAAGGACACTTGTTATTTTATTTGATTCTGTCATTAGTATTTACCAAACCGTATGTGCATTCAGCTCTGCAGTTTGCTGCTTTATTTTATATATTTGATTAGGGCTGTAGAAATTAGTGATTAATTGAACATTTAACCGTCGAAAAAATTTTATTATTGCTAAATCTAATGATTAAATTTTCACACGTGTTGCATGTACTGTAGTTGGTGAAATGTCGACGTGCTACGAGAGAGGAGCTGCAAACAAGTCACAGTGAAACGTATGTCCATATGTATGCCAGCAGTTCCCGGCATAGAGACCCGGCTATTTTTGGTCCGTTTGCTTGTTAATTGTTACTTGTTTATTTCTATACTGTATTTTTTCTTCCACAATTTTGGTACTTTGGTGCTGTTAGCTCTACCTAAGTAAAATGCCTGCAGTCATTTCACTGGAACACTTCCTAACTCTTTCTTTGAACTCAAAGTGATCTACGCTGACGTTGATAATACCTGGCTGAACATAACTGAGAAAATGAGAGAATAAATATTCTGCCTGTTATTATATTATGCACGAAAACATTAACATGGCATTAGGTCCAGTCAATTAGACTTCAAGGAGACGTAACATAATTACACTAAAAATTGACATGGCCAGCAAGCAGAAAACTAGAAGAACTAGAATCAGCATCACTAGTAGGATGTTGCAAACGTATATACGTCTTGTATGTATTTCTTGCATGTAGTATTGTCATAAGTGATGTTAGCAATATTGTTTTGCATTTCTGTGAGCGCTTATGTGCTTTTCCGCTGCGAAAGCTGTATTGTTTCATTAGCTTCGTCTGTGCAGGTGAGTAAGTAATACCGATAAGCAGTTTGTTGAACACATGTCGCATGCACATGCTAAACAACTTCAAAATTTGAATGTAATATGTAGAAGTAATGTGATCTTAATATGGTTGTACAGGGCTTTGGCAATAAAATTTTTCTTCAACGTTAAAGTCTTGTTTAAATTGTGTTCTCACGTTCATAATCTCATGGGTGGACATCAGTTGACATAGGTCGACTCAGCCTTCTCCCCTCCGTGGGACGGTAAAATGAGTAGTAACTCATTCACATGAGTTACGGAAGGTGGGGTCCTTGGTACAGCTGACTGAAGTTGCCTAGCCAGCCGCTGCGCCAGCCTGTGTCTGCAGGCTGTACACGGTGGCCGTGCGGCAGGTGGCTCTGGTTAGTGACGAAAGCGCATTAGAGGCATGTTTGCGACGATGCGCTATACAATTTGGCGACTTTTACCTTTTTTTACCTTTATCAGTCATTGAAGCATGCTGCTATGTTACAGAGCTATTTGCTCCGCGGTTCTGTAAGCTGCCATGCGGTGGGGTCGGGGTGGACATGGACACCGTCTGGTGTGAGGATGACACTGTTCTTGCCTCTCGGCTGGTTTGTAAATTCTACGTTGAATTACACTAGGCCCTAATTAACATTTGCTGCGATTATCGGAGATGTTCTAGTTCTCAAGTGAAATTCAGTTTTAGTCTGATTTTTTTACAGTTTAATTGATGCTAATTGTAGTATGTGGACAGTTTTTGTTTTCTCAGAAAAATTTTATTTTGGTGTTTATATAGTTCGTGTGAACATTATTTTTACTTTTATGTAGTTTTTGTTTGCACAGTGGTTGTTGCTGGGCTGGTAAATTCTGCATTGATACATGTACATTCAGACCATTTACTGTTGCTCGTGGATGTATCATATTAGACTGAGCATCATCATCACTGTCGTAATATTGTTCTGTTTTATTTTTTTCCAAGTAGAGTACTATAATGGCAGAAAAATGACTCATCCAGCAGTAGTCTAGAGTAATAGCAGCGGTGGTAGCGAAGCCAGCAGTTTCTACAGTTTTGATAGTATTGTTGTCACTGTTAATTACTAGTAACACTACTTGAATCAAATGTCACAGTTTTCCGCGGGCTGCGGAATTTGCACTTTTCTGCGGAATTTTGATATGTCCATGGAATTTTGCAAAAGTTGAAAAATGACCATCCATTAGTAGTGGCTTGTTGAGGCAATTTCATCATGAAATCTGACAGAAAAATTTTAACGGAACTGCCTAAAACTGGGCCAGTGGGCCTTACCAATAGCTATCGATATACGGCAAAATCGTGTGAAGCATACACAATGCAACTTGACAGACTGCACTTTCAAAAAGAAAAAAAGATTGATAATTTTCTTTGTATGTTTCTAGCGCAACTGAGTACAACACCAGCCTTCCGATAACTGAAGTTTCTGAACAGATTTGAGCTCAGTTTACCCACAAATGGAAGGCTGCTGTGAGCCGCTGAATTTGGATGATTTTGCCGCAGTAAACTGCAGAATTTTGCAAACTGGCTCACGGAATTTTTTGTGGAAAACTGGGCTTAGATATCATTCAAATAATTTTTTTAATTATCATTATTATTCAGTGCCTTCGTGGCTGTGCTTTCTGGCATTATATAAATGTGGATATTGCTATTTTTTAAAAGCCAGTTGATGCAGTTTTTTGGAAAGTTTTGGGCAATTTTTTTGACATTTCCCAGATTTTGACTTGAAATTTTTGCCAGTGACAAAAACTAGATTGTTTGCAGAAGTGAGTGTACACTTAAAGGCTTCTATTCCTGTAATTGGTGGGTGCAGTTTGCGCCCAATGAAAAATAGGGGGGAGTTTTGTTAAGGGTGTAGATCAAAACTTTTTCCGCTATTTTCTACTTTGCGACCTTAACAAAACTTCACCTTAGAGAGAGGAAAAACC
>Ga0209671_1005869_pt1 | contig 12496 bp, 10 predicted proteins | sample WorMetHERISLAND2_2_FD_187401 | JGI IMG/M metagenome (GOLD analysis project Ga0209671, IMG submission 187401) | Marine gutless worms symbiont microbial communities from Max Planck institute for Marine Microbiology, Germany - Olavius geniculatus... | ecosystem: Host-associated > Annelida >...
AGAGTGCATTGAAGAACAGGGGCGTCCATCCTCCCTCAGCGCCAGGAGGCAACCTTCCCCCCAACTCTGACGCCCTCCCCTTCCCCTTAGTTTTTTCATCCTTTCCATTTTCTCCCTTTTCGTTGCCCTTCCCCGTTTTTGTTTCTCAGTGGCGTAGCCAGAAACGTGTATCGGGGACTTAGTCTCCTTCTCCTCTCCCCCCTCTCGTTCCTCTTGGTTTTTCCTTCCCCTGTTTTCTTCTCTTCCCCCTTTTTCCTTAGAAGTAAGACGTCCTGTATTACAGCTAATGGGCCTGGGGGAGCGCTGTGAGCTCCCCCAGTGCGGTGTGGGGCGGAGCCCCAGCCGAAATCGAATCTGGTGCATTTTAGTTTTAAAAGACGAGATCTGGTGGCAATAATTTATATTATTTTCCAGAGAATAAACTGACCAATTTGGCAAATTTAGTGCAGTTTAAACCATAAAAGTAAAAAACACGTCATTTTTTTCGTTTTTGCCACGTTTTTACGTTTCTAACTTTTTTTTACTTTTTAAAACGTTTATTGAAAATTTCATCAGTCACTTCGAAAAGTACATTTGAGACCACAGAAATGGACAGTGTTGGTTTACTTATTAATCTAGGAATACTTGGTCTTATGACCCACGCTGGAATTGAAACTGAAAATAAAGTTTTCTTTGTCTCTAGTTTCAGCTATACTGCACCTACAACATTTGGCATTAGACTAATGTTTTTATTCAACGTTTTTAAACGTTTTTTTTAAAAATGTCTGTTCGATTTTTTACGTTTTTAACGTTTTAAAATTTTTTTTGAGACTTTTTACATCTGGTTTAAACGTATGCTTATGATTGGGGGGCTAAATTCCCTCCCCCTTGCCACTGAACTTTCCTTCTCTTTCCCTTCTTTATCTTTCATTCTGTCCATTCCCCTTGAAAGCAGGATCGTTTGAATCTAGCTAAAAGTTCTGAGGGAGCGCTGTAAGCTCTCCCAGTGGAGTCTCAGGCGCAGCCTCAGACGAAATTGAATTTGATGCATTTTAACGTTCAATGTGACATCTGGTGGGAACAATTTTACTTATTCTGCAAAGAATTAACTGACCAAATTAAGTGCAGTTTGAGCAGTTAAAGCAAAAATGCATGGTGGTACCATAAATTTAAAAATGGGGGCTATAAGTAAAAAAACAATTGGAGCACTGCAGAATTGTCGCATTTTGTGTTATGCGTATTTCGGTATTTTAAGCAATTTGCCATCGAAAAAAATCTTCCCCCAGTTTTCAATTTTTTACTTTCCTCCAACTTTTTCCAGGAGGCATTTGCCTCCACCTGTCAATGGAGTGGACGCCCATATTCAAGAATGCAACAAAATATTCATTGGTGTATTATTATTGTTGTTATGACAACTGTATTCTTATACAGTTGTATAATCAATAATCAATCTGTTCAGTTGGTGTGAAACACATCACAACGCAAGTCTGTGTGCATCGGCCTTCTAAGTTGACTCGGACATGTTGGGCCAAATCAAATCTTAAGTTCAAAATTTCAAATACCCAAGTTCGCCCGATACCACAGTTAGACCAGTGGGCTCGTGCAAAACATAACAAGACCATGCCAAATGGAACTTTTGATATTGTGCTGGACTGAGTGTGCTGAGAAAACAGACAGGCTGTAAAATCAGTACTCCAAACAAAAAACCTTAAAATTTAGGTAATTTTCCGATTAGTTTATTCACTAAATACACCAAAGGTACAGAAATGAAACGTTGCAAGTTTATAAGATTAATATATGCAGAAATCATGATTTGCACATTTTAGCATACATGATCAGAGATTTAACAATTATGTCACTTTTGCATTTTCCAGAACGTCATGCCTGTCATTATTTCTACTGCAAGAATAATCTTTTTTGCAATTATGCACGATTTTCAGAACAAATCCTGTCATTTTAGGACATTTAAGGACAAGCTTGAGATTTTGTAATGCATGGGAGGCCTGAAATAATAATGAAAATTCAGTTAGCATGAAGTTAGCAAAACCAAAACTGTCTGCGTCCAAAGCTGAGAAAACCTAATTTTGTGCAAAGTTTTTATTTTTTAGGTGTTAGAGCATGACGAAGACCAGACAACACAAACTTCAGACCCAGAAAGAACATTCTGTACTCTAATCTCCCTGTCATATTTTTTCTAATATTGAGCAAAAAAAAACCACCCCAGGCTTAATCGACTTTTAGTTTTTTGTTCCACTCATAACAAAATATTTTATTATAGCTAAGTTTCTGAAACATTTGAACCTACAAATTTCCAAATATTGGTATATTCTCTGCTTTTGGGAGCAAACAACTGAAAAACTGTAGATATCCCAAAACCCATGGGCCTTCTTACATGAATTGTTTTAATCTAAAAACCAGGCTGGGCTTTAAAAACCTGTTGTTTGTGTAGTAGTACACAAGACAACCACTTGGATATAGCCTACACTATAGTACTTGCCATAAAGGCTGGTGTTGAAACGAAGACCAAAAGTAGCAGTGGTCGTTGCTGCATTTTTAATGTGCAGTTCTAGACAAACATGCAGTTCTAAAATGGAGTTGTGCCATTCTAAAAGCAACAAAATAGCAGCAAAACTAATGAAATTCAAACCTACTACATAAATTCTCCAAGTTTTTCCATGCCCCCAAAACACGTTTGCTGACCCCTGCCCAAAAGCCCACACCCGTAATTGGCTCGGCAAAGATGCATTTATAAATAATTCTATTTAAAAAAAGTCCTGCTAGGTGGCGGTGTTAACAGTTAACTGAATACAAGGTAGCTAACAGCTACCAACCGCAAAGCGAAACAGCAGTTTGTTGGTGTTAGCACAAACTGTATCTGTGATGGCGGAGGCCAACCCGTGAAGACAACGGAATGTCATGAACAAAGCACAAAACACATTCACAAAAAGGCTCATCGATGATTGATGCATTACTCCACAGCTGCTGCAAGCACACGTGTGCCATGTTCTTAACTGAAATATCCTTACTTACTCACTGTACTTGGTAGTGCATAAACAAACAAAAATATCAATGCTTTGTAAACGAACAGTTTCGGAAACTAGCCTCGATGAGTGCAAGCAAAGCAAAGATGGTCATATTGAACATGGTGTTCGAGTGTTCAACATAATTGCCTTTCACTGCAATAATAATATTATAATAATAATATTAATACCAATTTTTATGGTGCATTGGTGCTGTCATCATGGCACAGCCATTGTGAGCAGTCACTGGTTCATTTGACTGAATGTAACACGAGCACCAGGTGGCTGCCAATCTTTGGACTAAACCGATCAGCTTGAGCCAATAGATCGGCCGATAGGCAGCTACGGTAACTACATTCACCATCGCCAGTTATTACTGAGCTAGACGGCTGATACTCATTTTACGAACCACAGAGGGTAAAAGGCTGAGTCGACCTAGCTAGCAGGCTTCACAACAAGATGCTTTACCTGCCCATAGGCAGTCACCCATCACAGTACCAACCGGGCCTGTCATAGAGTAACTTCGTTGATTTAATCAAATGCGTTACCGCTATGCCAAGCTGCCAAAAAATGACAGAGGCTAACTGTTTTGGAAACTGTTCGTTTGCATGACCTACATACGCGAAACTTTTTGCTACACCAACCTGCGTAAACACGGCCAAAATATCCAACAAACTCCATCAAAGTGATTCACAGAAAGTTGGGAGTCTCGACGAAATTTGCATTGGGCCTAATGCTGGTGAGGCTAGTGATATATTTGCCAAATTACATGATCAACAATAACAATGTGCCATGCCAAATTGAGGGAGGCAAGTATGTGGGTCGGGTGAGATTAGATCAAAAACCTCAGGCCAGTGTCAGATCAAATCTGTGCCACGCTCCCTGCAGGCTGTGAAGTAAACCAGTACGGTAATGCCAAGTTAGCAATGATTACGCTGCTACGTATGCAGACACAATGATCAACGGAACAACAGTTTACAATGACACACCAATAACAACAATAACATCACAGTATCAGAAACATTTCACAACTCTTGAAAAAATGAAAACGACTTCACTCTGGCAGGTAACAAAATGGGCTGCATTATAGGCCCCACATGTTAAATCTGATAAACCAAGAATGCGAGTGGCCACCATGGTTTGGTTTGTTGTCCTTAGGTAATGGTTATAAATTGGTTAGTGGTTAGCCTGTAACAAACTCATGTCTAAAAATACCATACAAATTCAACAAATTATAACCTTAACCTTAACTGCTACAGTTGCATCAAGCATTTTACCGGTTAACTTAGCGACACTGAAGGCCCCCATAGCTGGCTACATTATTCAATATTCATTAATTACTGTGGATTATAGAAAAAGGATTATCTAACTAGTCTGCTATATTAAAGAGGTTAAAAGTGTCCCAGGTCCCAGCTTTTTATAGGAACTTATCTCAGAACTAAAAATCATCATTTCCCATCTGGGATTGCACAGTGTTTCCTCCCATCTCATACAGGTGAACGTACCCCTTGTAACCTCTGCCTGCCTATACTTGATTCACCTAGTATCTGTCCCATAGGAATGGAAGGCTGAGTTGGCCTTAGTGGTTCGAAATATACTGAGACAGGTTACCTGTCCACAGAGAGTCGCCCATCCAAGCAGTGATCACTGAATAGCAAACTGACAGGGAATGAAACCCAAGACTGCTTGATTGTAAGTTTAATGCCCTACCATTATGCTACCAATCCGCCCATACATTTCTGATTGAATGATCCTGGATTATGTAGTGGCTCCATTAATCAATGGACTGGCCAAACGAATGTATCCATGGTGGATTGTTGACAATAGATTAATGAAGAGGGCCAGCTAGACGCATCCATTTCTGATTGATTAACTGCTCATGGATTATGGTAATGACTTCACTTATCAACCGACTGGCCAGCTAAATATATCCATAAATTATGGACAAAGAATTAAAATGGTGAGGCCAGTTACATGTAACCATTCCTCATTAACGTGCTTGGCCGTGCCCATGTGCTCACAAAGCCCTCCTGGCACGCAACGGCAAAACAATCTTCACGAAAAACAATCGCAGTCAGCCGCTCGGTCGCAACCTTCTTGCAGATGAGTGGCTCCAGAAGTGGAATATCACCGAGACAGGGACAGCCAGATGAACCTAGCACTGGGGCTGGAGCAACAGTGTCCCCTGCCCCAGTGGCTGAACCATTCGCACCACCTCCGGCTGCCGACTTGGACGATCGAGCGAATATTAGCCGTGTGTCACTGGTACGAGCAGACAGAGTCCCGAACGGTCGCTTGCTACTGCTGCCCGAGGATGATTCCTTCACTCGATGCTGCTCGGCAATCGACAGCGACGCAAACTTTTGAGAAAGTCCAGATGACTCCGACGAGCTCGTCAGCAGAGTCGTCCGCCCGGTGCTCGTGGTGCTGCTGCCAAGTCCAGATGATGAAGTTTCGGTGGGTCCGTTTGGCTTCAAGTCCACAGCAGCGCCACTGCCAGCACCACTACTGCTACCACTATTAACCAGACCTGTCCTTGCCTGCTTGCTGGGGCCAGTACGAGCCCCCGCAGTGGGATGCAGTACATCCTCCGTTACCTCCCAGAAACACAGGTGCGCGTCGTCACCGACCGAACCCAACCGATACGATATCATTGCCTTGTCGGACAACGATGGCGACGACGACACTTGGTGGTTATCTGGCGATGATGCCTGGGTGGTGTTTACGTCAACAATCTTGACGTCACTGACTGAGCGCGGTGTGTCGGAGCTGTCGGGGGGAAGGGTGCACGTGTATGGGTCAAATGCAACACCGTTGACCCATGACCGGTGCCCTGACCCACGACATATGACCCTCCGCTCCATGAAGGACCAGATGGTCACGAGATCATCCTCACCGCCAGTGGCGACGTACCGTCCATCCGGCGACCACGCGACACATCGCAGGCCACCGAAGTAGCTCTTCATCGAACCAATCAGTTCCATCTCGTCATAATTAAACACCCGCAGCTGGCCATCGGCACTGACCATCGCAAAATAGTGTGTGCAGGGAGAGAATGCGACGGCGTGGACAGCGCCTGAGCCTTCGACCAACCACCTGTACAGAGGATTCCGCGTGCTCTTGGCCCGACACGTATGGATGGAGAACCCAGGTCCATGCTTGAACAGCTGGTAACTGGGTGGTGTAGCTCCACAGGGCAGACGTTCATCGTAGACGTACATCTGGCCACTGGCATGGGCCGCGACGAAGTGGTTAGGTGAGCCGGGTACCCAATGAATACACGTTACTTTTGTACTGTCAATCATGCGCTAAAACACACAGCAAAGCACAGATGCAGTACTAGTAGTAGTAGTCGTAAGTAGTATTAGTGATAATGGTATAAAAACAGCACTGTCTTAGTAGCAGTAAACAACAGAATTCTCTAGCTCAGCTTGCATTGGCACTGTTTTCACAATTTTCAGCTGCAGTTGGGTGTCATAATGCAAACAATAGTGTAGCCTATGTCACCTAATTGTGTACAAAAGTGCACTGCCTGTGTCTGTAGTGGCATTAGCTTGTACTGTGTACTTACTTATCTGCTCCAGCAGTGCGGCATTTAGTGCATACCGCCGACATACCAAATGCTCACCCCGTAGCCCATAAAATAAAGTCTACTCATTTCCTATTTTGCTGAAGGCAGGAAGCTGAGCTCAAATCTGCCTTATATTGGTAGCTAATAGATACCAACATACCAACATATTATATCACATCATGCTGTAATATTTGCTATGTCACCCCTCATTCATAGCACAACACACATATAATATGCAATCCTTCTGTGTAACGCAGAAAGAAAATGTTCAAAGTTCTAACATCTCTTAAACTAAGTTTGAAACAAATAAACGTAGACGATTATCACTTTTTATATGATTGGTGTCACTTTAATGCATACTTTTGATTACAACTGTGATTGGATTTTCCTACTTCACTACAAAAAAGACTGACTACCAATACCAGTAAATGACATAGGTGACATGGCAGAAAATGGTTGGAATAGTGGTATGGCAAATTCTTTCCAAAAGTATTGTTAACACATTCAATGCCAGGGCTAAAATTACGCCTGGGCCAGAGGTAGTAGGGCTAGTAGTAGTAGTAGTAGTAGTAATAGTAGTGGCAGCAGTCGCTGTAGTAGTAGTGGTTGGTGCCATCTGGCATGGTGTAGTAGAGGCAAAGCGTTAGGTCCAATCAACCAAGTTGTTGTACGCCGAGCTGGCGGGCCCGGTTAGTAGTTAGATGGGTGACCGTCTGTAGTAGTAGGCCCTTGTACCAGTATTACAAGAGGCAGCAGTATAGTAATGGCAGCAGTCATGGTAGTAGTAGTAGTTGGTGGTTGGTGGCATCTGGCATGGTGTAGGTGTAATGCATTGGGTCCGATCATGGAAGTTGCTCTACGCTGAGCCTGGTTAGTAGTTAGATGGGTGACCGTCACGTAAATACAGCCTTCGGCCTTCCGTGAAACGGTAAAATGAGTATCCGCTGTCAAGCCGAGAAATAATAATACATAAAAATGCTATACATATAGGACGTCCCTGGCCTGTGCAGTAACGCTTTTTAGGTCATGTTAATAACAACAATGAAAAATAATTCCAACAAAAGTAGAACCTCTTCGTTGAATAGTTTGTTGTACTCTTTCAGCATCGGCTCCACAAGCTGGATCTGGCCGAGAGTAAAGCCAACTATAAGCATCAGTCTGTCAGACTTGGCTGTAAATTGGTTGAAATCGTGACAAGTCGGTGATGGGCCACGATATGTCTTCTTTTCCACCGGCCGAGTTAAATCAGCAGCCTTCGCAACAAAACACACAAAGTATCACTTCACATTATGAACAAAAAGTAGAGCACTTATAAATAAACACACAGGGCCAGTGAACCTAAGAGATTATAGGCACACACACCTGCTCACGCAAGTTTACGTTAGTATGATGCATCAGTCAGAGACCCTTTTGACTGATTGTCTGAAAGCCTTTAAAAGACAATCTGCAGTGATCTCAGCTTGACTTTTTCTGAAACAATAGTGCTACTGTTGCCTAAAACCATCAAATAGTAAATGAACAAACAGACAGACAATCAGTCAGTCAAAAGGGTCTCTGACTGATGCATCATACTAATGTAAACTTGCGTGAGCAGGTGTGTGTGCCTATAACCTCTTAGGTTCACTGGCCCTGTGTGTTTATTTATAAGTGCTGTTAGCTTTGATGGATTAAATCCATTTCCATCAATGACAAACTACAAAAAAACATGATAGTTGCTAGCAGCTATGCACTGATGCAAACTATTATCAGTGAGTCTCGCACTGACCGAAATTCTATTACTGATGCTGACATAGAAAAATAAGTGTTTACTGCAAAGTAAGTATAATGCTAGCACAAATAAGCTATTAATTTCAAGCCTGACCCTAAACTGTTTATTCAATGAATCAACTGTCTAATAGTTGCAAGATAGCAATCTAACCAGTATGACTAGTAATTACCACACTGACCACATCTGATCGACACTTAGACCTGCGAGTCGCTGTGGTACAGAAATGTGATGCAACTTAAGGCTAAAATGACCCCAAGTCAACGGCAGTCAACTTGATTACAAATGACTTATCTTGACTTAACAACTGCATGTTGACTTGAATTGACTTCAAACAACTTCAGTTCATAAGTTGTGATAATTGTGTTATATATAACATAATGTCATTTTTGTCGTCTGCAGACTTTGCAACAACAGCACTTTTTTCTAGACTTTCTAGCCTTGTTCTGTTTATGGGGCACTGAAAAGTGCTAGTTGTACAGTTACTAATGAAAGATGGTACAAATTGCCCAATTCAACCAAACTCACCGATAGCCGCATATAGGAGAACTGCTAGGTGCAAGATTATTGGTCAAATCGACTTGAAATGACTTGTAATGAGACTGACAGCACCGGAAAATTTTGACGATAAAGCTACTATAGAACGAATTGACCTGACTTGGACGGTTCAAGTCGACTGAAGTCAACCCGACTCACAGGTCTAACGACACTTAACGGATAGCTCGGTTTAGACTACCCAATGTAATTGGATACTGGTCTATTGTGATCAATGCGGTCTGATGCAGCAATTAGTCACACCGTGGTCTAACTGGCGGTCGGCTAGGTAAAACACTAAACCAAAATGACAACAGAATGTGGATCAGTGCATAGGCTACAAGTAAAAAACAGATTGCGGATGTGCGGATCTGCAGATGTTGCTACAGCTAACGTTCTAATTAAGCTGCAGTTTATTTGTTTAAACATCCCCTAACCATATTCCTAACCTTATCCCTAACCCTAACCTTAACCATATCCCTAACCATAGCCCGAACGAACGTGGTAAAAGGTGGATCTGCGGATGTGGCAGGGGTAAAAGATGGATGTCGATGCGGAGGACATCCACATTTTACCTTTATCGTACTCAGCTATGCCTCTGAACCAATAAGCGGTGCATAACCGTGCATTAGTTTGGGGCCTTCAGACGCCGGACGTTTGGGCGCCATGCTTTGTGACTGGCACGTTATTAAAATTAGGCTACTGTATGTTGCATATCCTTCGAGTTAAAATCGTTAAGTTGGCAAAATAAAAAAGTTACAAATCTGGGTTTTCAATATAGTAACTTCTTGCTGCACGTAGCCTAGTAGTCATCATTGTCGTTAACCGTTGTCGTTTGTAGGGTTGTTAAACGAAGTTCGGATTTGCGAACTTCGATTTTCAAGTTCAAATTCATATTCGTTTTTCAGCCCTTCGATATTCGAATCCAAGCATCACTAATTAGACGCAGACAGTTTTGCCTTGAAAGTGGAGCGCTGTTACTTCAACGGTGCACTGTGTGACGATTTCTTTGTTCTCTGCCGGCCGTCAATTCAAGTGACTCCCATCGCGCATTTGCTTACTCCTCCCCTCCTTTCCCCTCCCTGCATACCGCTGCGGTGTTCAATTACTCTCGGTCTTGCACTGTGCCCCGGCACGTGTTGCATACTGATGCAAGCTATCAAAGTGACAAATCTTAGTGGCCAAAACACACAGCAGATAGAGTGCGACATAGCTTGATGTCTTGGCTGATTGCACTGTTGATAGACTGCTTCCCGGCATGTGGTGTGTGTGCTGTAACCTTCATCTCGCTCAGCAGTGCAGACATCAAATGCAAATTGCTTAAGCTTCTCCACAAATATATAAACGAAGTTCAAATTTAATTTGGGTTTTAGCGGTCAAAATTCAAATTTGGAAAAAACAAATTTAACATCCCTAGTCGTTTTCATTGCGTAACGTCACTGTAGGCATACATCATCGTCATGCATTGTCGTGCAACGACGTGCATCGTCGTGACGGAGCGAATGATTGAAAAACTCAACAACTTTCATGACTGGTAATATACGTGACAACTGTTATCCGTCTCTGCGCGTCATTGTCATGCATTATGTTGTCAAGTAGTACTTCGTCGTGCGTTCTTGCGCGTCATCATCGCATATGTTGTCGATGTGCGTTGTGGTCATCCAGTGACAAAACAGACCATTGTTTTCTGAGTAAAGGTGCATTCTCACTGCACGCGTATGATGCGTGATGCACGTTAATGCGCGTGGATGATCTGAAATGTATTCGCTTTTCTAGGGTGAGGTAACGCTTGGATAAGGGCTTGACTGAACAGTCATTTGATATGGTCCATGCGCGTATGGCACGCGATGTGCATAAGGGGTGTTAACGCGCGCAGTGAGAACGCACCTTAAATGCCTAGACAAATTCGCAATCAGGAATTAGGCCATTGTCTAGGCCTATGCAAAGTGTGAAGTGTGAAATGTGAAGAAATTTACAGTGGCAGACTTCAAACGACTGCAGCCTATAAAGCGTCCATTAAGCAGTTAATTACGGAGCGAATGACTGAAAAACTCAACAACTTTCATGACTGGTAATGTACGTGAAACTGTTATCCGCACATCCGTCTTTTACCCACACATCCGCACTTAGCATCCACAGATTTTGTCCGCCTTTACCCGTTGCCACATCCGCACATTCACACATACTGACAATAGCTTTTTTAAAAAAATACGAACGCAAACCAGTCCTGACCTTGCGTACGCCGTTATAGTAATAGACGTATAGCTCTTTGCCGACGATAAATGCAAGCAGATCGTCCACACGGCGGTTGTACGTATCCGGGGCACTTACAAAAGCGATCCGGAAAGGCGTAGTATTTGGTCCGTTTGGTGGGGAACGCGTTGGCCTTGAGTATTCCGACAGTTTCATCAAACGATAAACACCCTCGCGTGTCCGAAAATGAGTCCGAATGTCGTCGGCAACGTTCGACTGTAAACCGGCGCCGCCGCCGGCGTCAACCTGCTGAAAATACGACGGCGAATTCGCCATTTTGCAAGCTACATACCGGAAGTAAACAAACGTGACGTAACGCATTTGAAGCATAGAATATTAATACGATGAGGTGCGTAGTAAAGTAAATAAGTAACAGTATTACATAATCACTTAAAGCGTAATCGATTTAGCAAAAACCGAAACCGGTTTCTTTTTAGGGTAGAGTTTACTGCAATCGATTAAGCTGGTTTCGCGAAACCGGGGTTAATTTTTGAAACCGACTCTGGAGCAGGTTTCGCTGGCGAAACTGGAAGCCGTTTGCTTGTTGCTGTTTTGTTTACTTGTAGTTGAATTGTTATCACGTACAGGAATAAAGCTTCAACAGTAAGATAAATTAAATTTATTTTTTCAGTAGTAAAAAATTCGATCACCATGGGAACCATGACGCTCGCCACGTTGTTTGTTTACAATCCTACCGTCCTACGGAAACGGTTTGGTGCAATCGATTTACACAGCAAAACCAAAAACCGAAACTGGTTTCGGTTTTTCTAAATCGATTACGGCCTTAGAATTTTACGCCTAGAATATCTAACGTCTTTCAATTTTACACATGCTTTGTGGAGAACGAAATTTGGGACGAGTGGAGTTTACTGGGCGCCATAGAAATACACTTAACCCTAACTCTAAACCTTAACCCTAACCCAAAGCTAACCCTGACCCTACACCTAACCCTAAACCCTAACCTTAACCCTATTGGTATATATACGGTATATATGTGAAACAATAGGCGCAATGTATTCCTATGGCGCCCAGTAAACTCCACTCTACCCCGAAATTTTGCTACATTTAGGCTATTGGCCAATTATAATTACACGACATATAAAACTGAAGGTTAACGTAAAGTTTCATGGGCGTTTGTCTATGCAAGAACGTCGCTACACGCGGCTGACATTGTGTCATGTGCCACAATCTGGACATCACAGGCTGCGCGGTAGCGCTAGCCCTGTTGTAAGGGTGGCCAGCCATTTCAATTGAAAACTCCAAAATTTGACCCCTCCTATTTCCCAAACCCCTTAATTTTTCCACACCAAAATTTGCACAGATGATTACGTCCAGCATATCTCCTGATGTGCAAAGTTTGGTGAAAATCCGTTT
>Ga0209671_1005870_pt1 | contig 12493 bp, 5 predicted proteins | sample WorMetHERISLAND2_2_FD_187401 | JGI IMG/M metagenome (GOLD analysis project Ga0209671, IMG submission 187401) | Marine gutless worms symbiont microbial communities from Max Planck institute for Marine Microbiology, Germany - Olavius geniculatus... | ecosystem: Host-associated > Annelida >...
GTGTCCCCACAGGCGTTTTTTTGACTGCCGAATTTCTCTACTAGGTCTACTTTTTGTGATAGAGCGTTGTAGACAAAACACTGTAGGCCGTAACGTTATTGTTGTGTATTTTCTACGTAGGCCTACTGCAGTGCTAGCTTATCACAGTTTGCTCCACTTAAACGCGACGACCGAAACGTGGCTCGGGTCTGTGTAGAGATTATAGCATTTATCTCAGGCAGAACTCACCGTCGATCGCAGTTATGTAAAAAGTACGTTTTAACACGATCAACACTGTTACACTCGCATAAAACACTGTAGGCCGTCGTACTAAAACCTAACGTTATTGTTGTGTGTATTTTCTACGTAGGCCTACCGTGTAACCTACTTTGTTTCTTTTCACTTGTGTCATATTTAAGACATTATCTGCGTTCTGGCGCTGGTCATCAGTTGGTTTCAACGACTTAGTTCATGCGGACGTCGAGCTTTCTCTGTCGCTGGCCCGATGATGCAAAAGTAAATAAGTAAGTAAGTAGAACGTAAATTTATAATAGCGCATAACGTTAAAATATTTCCTGAAACTCACTACGGTGACATTTGCGTGATCTTGCTCACACCATCTCCGTCTTTGGACGAGTTTACTTCGGTAGACATTTTTGAAATACTAATGAAAACAACGCATTACGGGGACTTTTCTGGTGTTAATGCTCTAAAAAATGCACGATTCAATTACTTGATCTTTACTTATTGCTGTTTATGTGCATGCCAAGGATGGTAAATGAAAGACTTGCAATAGTCGCCCCCCCAGAACAGTGGTTTCAGCAAGTCAGCTCCACGGATGACGAACGAGTCATTCGAGCGGCAAGCACTTAGACCCACGCACGCACATGCATTGCTCTAAGTGGAATCAATATTGTAGATTTGATGCCGTATCCGTCCTGCAGACTCTATAAATAGATGCCGTCCGCAAATAGGTTACAATCCGTGCGACACGCGACTGCCACTTGATCATTAAATTGCCTAAATAAATGCTGTACTCTCCGAAAATTTACTCTCCGATTACGTAACGGAAACGTTTGGTGAACGGCTCCAAAATTCAGTGATGGGCGGTTTAAACTACAATTAACTAACAGCGATGAGCGTTAAGTAACCTATAAAAGTGGCGTTTGGTAATAGTCATGCATTTGAACTCCCCAATTAGCAAACATTTATAACTATCAAATACTCGTACTTTTTAGAATAAAAGTTAAAAAGTAATTAATACTTCAAAAGTAATTACTAAGTACAGTAGTTACATTATCAAAATTTATCCACAGGACAGCCAACTTTTCATATTAAATTATAAGCATAATCCAAGCATTTTATGCACCGCGTCAGACTGTCCTTTTTTCAGGAAAAAAAAATGACTTGACGATATTAAACGCCAAAGTGTTTTGCGTCAGTTGTCAATACAATTACCATTATTATTAATTTTTTCTAGCTTCTTTTATGTTCATCTCAAAATAAATCTCAGAAAACGTTGGCACGCAGTTTGTACTAGCCTATTAACTTAGCTATGATTGCAAAATGTAACGAATACTCTTATCTTATTTACTTAATTACGTATGGTGTAGCGGCTTTACGCTACTTCTAAATTATAGAGGAAGAAACAATAACGTCTAAACAGGCTGTTTATAATTATGGTAGGCTTTAGGCTAATATTGGTAGTATGACTTATCGGATATTTTTGCGCAATAGCGGTAACGTGAAAAAAAACGTTATAGCTATTAATAGCACAACACTCGGTTGTCTTTGTACGATTGCGTGAAAACTTATGAAGTGGAAAGAGGGTCTTTGAGTGCCACTGCCACGCATTTGTTCGTCCAAAACCACCACTCAACGTATTGGCCGCCGATCACACTGCAGACGCCAGCGTGCTGAGCAGAGGTGTGCAACATTGCAGAATGTCGATCCACTAGTCTTCCGCAGTTCCACTGGCGACAGTTGCTGCAAGCCAGTCCAGTATTGGAACGCTTAGTGTACAGATAATGCGAGTGAAAAGTTGGAAAGTTACCGCGCTTTGACGTTGCCCCATCCATTTTCAACCTCCAAGCTCCACAGATCCGACACTTTTCAAGTTTTTTCAATTCGTGGTAATAGCAATTTTAAAGCTTGTCGCTGCCCACTACTTATCTCAAAAAGCATGCCTCAGTAATATGCAAAACTATGCGGACGCTAATGATATAACGCGTATTGAGTTGTTTGATAAATTAATGCCATCTAATTTTGTTACTTGGGTCGCATCCATTGACGAATTCAGAAATATATATTTGGAGTTAAAAGCAAAAGTGAAGTCCGAGGCAGAGTCTGAAAGGCCCCGAGAATGCATGGATTCAGGTCCGAGATTCCGACGGGCTGTTATTACGACGAGCCGCCAAATTGGCAAAAACGTTTTAGACGACGACGAAACAGTACTTATTAAACGCAGAACTAATTCTAACACTAACTCAAACCCTAACACGAATTTCTAAACGTGGTGGCCTTTGGGAATGGCGGGTCGACATCAATGAATGTATTTGTAGCAAGTATAAATTCCGTTAGTTTTACGGCATAAAGTGGTATTTAACCTACCACTGAAGCTGAAGAAGGCAGTCTTTCCCTTTTGCCCCCTGAGTGACTACGCCACTGCTGCTGAGGGACTACTTAGATCCGCAAGTGTTAGAGCTAACATTGGCGGATCGAAGTCTTGAATCAGAGTGATTTGCAATCCACACATGCCATGTCTGATGGCGACCCAGTCGACCGGTAAGAATGTATCGTCTATAGCCACCTAGAGACCCCGTACAGACTCCATTTCTGCCCACGCTTCGACACCACTTCGCGCCGCCGGAAACCAGAACCGGAAGCGAGCGGCAGGCACGTGCCAGTGACGTCACTGCAGACGTGTTCGTATACGATCGATATGACGTCATCGATAGGTTGAACGAAAAAAGTCATAACACGCAAGTCATAATTACGACAATGATATTGTTCTATAAATAGTTCATTCGAACAATAATGTGATCTCGGCATATTTGAGAATTGATCACAGAAGATATCACTACACAACTCTCCCGATTGTGTTTCTTTTTAAGTCTCGCCACGTTTCAGCATTTAAGCAGAAATTAAATAACCTTCCACTAACGTAGGCTTATAGCTAGATGTAGCGATAAGATGAACACATCATAATGTACACACAAATATACAAACAATAAAATACATAAATGTAGTACATATACCAGGAGACACATAAAATTGAAATATACTCGTAGGCTATGTAATTTACGTCAATCGAGCAATGTCAGCTTCGAAAATGATCAGCCTCCATCATTGCTATGAAGGTTGGACACGTTAAACGATGTGTTCAAGTGTTCAACATGACCACTCTTTACTGCTACAGTTTTTATATGGTGTCTTGAGACACATACAGAGATGTCTTGTAGTTTTGTAGTTTGGGCTTATCTGTTATTTGTGCTATCAGTGTTCGTGTGCTGACTGGAATGGTTTCATAAATGTAGGAATACCGTGCCGTTTTTAGATTTGGCTACTGCTTTCGATAAACCATGCGTGAGTGGGATAATTGACACCTTATGCCATGTCAAACTAAATCTTAGACACAGGAAGTACGTACCAGTGCATCTCTAAAAAGTCGCATTTCATCAACGGTTAACACATCACATGCTGTTTTCCGAACTTGTGAATCTATTGACGCTGTTTCTGAGACGAGTGGGTAACTAAGTTTCTCTAATAATGCAGCACACCAAACACCAACGCGCTACTCCTGAGCCCAACCAGCATTTGTCCTGACTGCTCGCTGTAGCAGAGACATCGTGGCCCCGGGTATCCGAGCTGATCTTTATCGATGACGACTCGACGTAGCTTCAGCTGATCGTCGAGCAGGCAGAATACGACGATTGCCAGAGTCCGTCACAAAGAGGTTACCGTGAGAGTCGACGGCGATGTGTGGAGGCTCACCGTATAGACGTGAACAGCTAAACTGACGCAGCACTTCACCGTCGGGGTTAACTTCACTGACAATTCAAGGTTGATATTTTTTTTATCTCATTTAAAAGGACGCACGCAATTCAATATAAGTGAACAAGATACACCTTGGCCATATCTCGCACAGTTTAGCCACAATACATCCGTAACAGACAGACGGACGGACAGGTGGACAAACGGACGACAACCATGTCGATAGCTCTACCGTTACTTATTTATGGTCGGTTAAAAACTGCTGACGTCTCGGCAACCACTGCTGTCTTAATCAGAACGATTTCTCTTCGCCGCTAAATGTCGCCATTGCAAACAATTGTCGCAAATATGAAACAGTTGGTAAGAACCCTCTTTATGGTTCAGCGACTTGTTTTGTTCTTTCCTAATGTGTATCGCTTCGCTGATCCACCGGTCCATTCTGTTGCTTTTTTGTTGATCACCTTAGCGCAGTCTCCATCTATGACGTAATTGAGAAAGATGGTGTGGTCAGGGACTGCAGACCTGTTCCGCTCTGTCGCTGCGGATTTACTGGTGCTTCGTGTGTAAGCGCTTACACCACGTTGTCTAACTTCATGTCGGTGATTTGTTAGTAGCTGTACTCAACTGCTTTGCTTGTTTCATCAATGTAGATTTTGCTACAGTTCTTATTCTCTAGACACATTTTGTGGTATGGGCTAATCCGCTAAATGTACTAGGGGTCTTCGTAATGACTAAAATGATCTCATAAATATAAGAATGGAGTACAATGCCATTTGCATAGACTCGGGTCACTGGCTTCGACAAACCGTGCATGAGATGATTGACACGTTATGCCACGAGAGACTGTATGTGAAAAAGTTGCGTTTCATCAAAAATAAACACATTAGATGTTGTTTACCAGTTTTGTGTAGCACACGATGCTTTTGAGTGACATTGATTATAACAAGCTAATAGTTAGAAAACTTTCGACGCAACGCTCAAATTAATGAAATAACGAGAAACAGAAAACGTCACACAATCATTCGGACAGACAGAGACAGCAACGACGCAGCGTAGCGACAAAGCGTGCCGTGCGCTCAGCCTCAGCCTCAGCTTCGCCAGAGCCAGAGCCAACGAAGCGTGTGCAGGAATGTGAACAAACAGACTGATAGAATCTGCAATCTGTGCGATTATAATTGGCTGTATTAGCGACAGCTCCAAAAATGAAATAGCCGAATGCGATCGAAGCTCAGGGAAAAAATCAACGGAGCAGTGAGAGAGTCTATTTAGCATGCAGCATGAATGCTAAATACCGCTCGACATCAGTCTAACCTAGCGATGAGGAATGGCACCAGCAGCAGCAGCAAAGCTCAAAACTTGGAGGCTACACAGAATAAGGCTTTACGAAAAATGACAGGTCAGGCCAAGACCACACCAGTGGAGGCTCTCAGAGCAGAAGCAGGAGTTTGCAGCTATAAGACAGTCAGCAACAGATTGTGTGTAAAAGCATATGAGAAGGCAGCCAGACTTCCAGCGGATCATCCCAAGAACTTGGCTTTCTACAGCAGTAACCAACACCGCCTGCAGAGATCCAGTTGGCGGGAGCAAGCTACATTGAAAAAATAACACAAGCTACATGCAGAAAATATTGCTGTCTATCTAATGATGCAGCACATCGAACACTGTGACGCCGCCATAATATCCAACCAGCAGTTGTCCTGATTTCCTAAGATATTTTGCTTGATTACAAATTAAGTACCAGGTAAGCTTAAGTATAAACAAAAGTTATGCCACAATCAGTCAAATATTGTAAAAATAACAATATGACAAAGTGATGAACTGAGAAAGTACGATTTACACTGTAATAAGGCGGAAGAACGACATTGGAAAACCAACATTAATGAGTAACATAAGGAAGAAAAAATAGATTGTTTCATCTACAGAACAGGAGCTATTGTATTGTTACAAAAGGCGCTGCCACGTAGCGTAATATAAGCCACATAAAAACAAACTTACAAAATGTCTTAAATTTTTCCGGGACACACCTGTCATAGTTGCTAGTTCTATACAGGTGTTCTGCAGGTGCGTGGCGTTAGTAAGTAGCGCATTTTGACCGCATTTTCTGGAGGAGTGTATCATTGGGATATGATGGCGATCGTCTACAACATTTGTCTCTGACAACAACCCATTTAGTAGTTATAGGAAATTATTTTTAGATACTGTCGTTCAGCACGCAACGCTAACTCATCGACCACATTACTATTGCGCATAAAGGATCCTTGAGTATAGCAGTTACTGCCGCAACGACACTTTAAACCTGACATATTAGAATTCTATTCTAAATACTGCAATCGGACGCATAATCCAAATCTAAAGTTGTAGTATTTTTAGAACTTTTGTATTTTTGTGAACTGTATCGCGTATTAGGCCTATGCTTCATGCGGCGATGTAATAGCGAAACGATTGCGCCTGTCGCATCCTGGTGCGTGCAATGCTGCCGCCGCCGCTGCTGCTGCTGCTGCGAATGACTTCGTCTGGCATAACACAAACACAACAACGAACGGCGTTGTACGTGAACCAAACTCATGCCGTTTTATTCTCGTCAGAAATTGTTCTTGGTTAAAACATTGTTTCGAAAAACCCGACGTTTTATAATTTTTTTAAAACCGGAAAAAAATTTCAAAATTTTTCGTTTTTTTGCTTGTGGTACAATGTGAAATACAAATCGAGTTAAATTTAATATTTTAATCGCGATTTTTTTTGGATTTCCGACGTCGCGTCATTCACTCAACAAGAACGGTGTAACAGAGAATGGTAACTAAAATGTGTTTCGTGGGTCTTAACACTTGTGTCCTGTTTTCTTTCTACACTGAGACCTTAATTAAAACCTATTAAAATAGCCTGTTTGTAAGTGTAGTCATGGCAAGCATTACACCGACTGGACGCAACCCGTGCGTTACTTCTTGCTCTGGCAGAGTTAAGGTCGTCAGTTGTCCGGCTGACGTGAAGGCGTGCCTCTCGTTCTGGCCAAAGCCGCCCAAGACGGCTGCCGGATAAATAGTAGGGTTTGTATGACTGGATATTTATTCGGCAACCGGATAAATAACCGCTAATTTACTTTTTTGGCTGCCGATAAATATCATATGCTTTTCCCAAAACCTACATTTTTAGCCGTTTTATTCTATGTGTCTTTAAATTACATTGGCAGATTCGCTGTATCCAAAGTTTAGACATAAAACTTAAACTTGGAATACACTTTCATCGAACATACTTACGATGTATATTGTTATTTATGACAAAAAACATTCTGTCGTCATCCTAGATTACTATAGGGGTATCACACGACTGCAATTAACGCAAGCGCACTTTTTTACATATTGTAAAATATTCCAAGTGTTAAGCGTTTTGTCCAATATTGTTAATTTTTTGTAGTTTAAGCAGCGCCAAACAAATGTTGTTTTTGATCGATTGATTGGTGATGATAAATGGCCTAATGTTGTTTATATACGTCATCGAGCGCCATGGAGACAGTGGAACTACGAGTCCGAATTCGCAAAGCAGTAATATATGCACTGAGACTACACGATCCGCGCTGTGAATTTATCTGTCATAAGTCGTAAAGGTTGCGATCTTGTCTTGACTTTTAAACTATAAAATGAATTTTGAGATGTGATCTTAAATAGACAGAAATTGAAATGGCATGACGAGCTTAAACATCAAACTTCACTTTTCTTCGATTTGTTGCACGACTTGTTGTTGGACAAGATGTCGTGCAACAGGCTGCAGCTGTGCATGCAACATATTGACACATCAAAATCTTGCAAGTAGATTATTTTGCTGTAAGCATTTTACTTGTTGTGGATTTGTCGTACAGGTTGTTGTACGACATATGCACAACAAATCGAAGTAAGTGGCGTTTGGGCTTTAGCCGTGGTATTCACTAGTCAGGCCCGTGCAGATAGCCTATCCGACGCTATAGTCTTACAGCAGACAATGCTCATGAGAATATCTGCCTCCGTCTCCGACTGAACGACTGCAGACCGCGATTTGATTCAAACGACTTGCTTCTGAGTCACAATCCGAAAACGGAAATGACGTCATCACGACACCGGAAGTCAATTTCACGTCTGTTGTCGGTTATTCTGTTGTCACTCGTCTTTTTCGTCAACTTCGCTTTCAGCGGCGGACATTCGCACAACTATGCCGGGTATTGATTGACTTTTTAAGTAGCTTCTTATTTCAGTTTTTATTTTAATTAAGAAAACAGCACTGTTGCATTAAGACTGAGCGATGCCGCCGCAATCATTTAGCTTGAGAATTCGTAGAAGTCTATGGGGACTTTGTCGCCGATGTTGGGGTTTCAAGTATCAAAGATCGTAAGTTAATTATTCAAAAGTCATCGATTAGTATACATTTTAATTTACAAGCAGTCAGCTTAGTGCCGACATAATAGGCCTATGCGGTCGACTGTTTAGCTATCTATATACGTATACTCGCTTACCGCAGTGCGCAACATTGATTTCAACCGTAACCGTGACCTTTGACCTTTTGAGCTAAATATTGGCAAATTTGTTACTCTGGCCAGGAGTAGGCCTACATGTCCAATTAGGTTTTTACGTCTCTTTATTTGCGAGTGAAGAGTTCGTCTGAGACAAAGAAACTGACAAAGAAAAGAACTAGTAGACAGCAGCATAATCGTAATATTATTGGACAATAAAAATAAAGCTCGTTATTTTTTAGCCGACCGTAACTTAGTAACGGTCGAGCTGTTGTCGTGGTTGTCGTCCGTCTGTCCGTCCATCTGTCTGTCGTTTGCGTGTCACGGATGTACTGTGGCTAAACGGTGCAAAATAGGGCTAGCTATAGTGCGTATTGGCTACAGTAATTCTGTCCGCCTGTCTGTCCGTCCTAGTGTCACGTCTCGGTATCGTTTGGAGGCCACGTGAAATAGAGACTTAGGGTTTTTACCAAATGATAGCTTAACGTTTCTAGTAATTTTGTAACAAAATTTAATGCCACTGGGGAAAAGGAGTCCCCACGAACAAGGGGCGAAAGAGGGGCACCCCCTTAAAAAGCGTTATTATACCGCTATTGGCTCGTCTAAGGTAAAAATGGTTGCAGATAGGCGCAGACATGCTGCTTATCATAACAAGCAGTGGCGGCAAGCTTCTTAGGAATGTCAACATCGATGACCTTGAATGACCTTAAACCCCCTCAGAAAAGAGTTATCGTAAATTCTTCGCGATTTTTGGCTGCAACACGCATTTCAAAAATAGGAGTTTTAGTAATTTTTGGCGATTTTTGGCTGCAAAAGAATGAATTGCGACGAAATGGATGGAGACCTGCAAACAGGAACTGCTATAGGCTTTCGTGCGTATCATGAGCATTAGCTCAGATTTCTTGTTAGAGACGTAACTGTAGTCGATAATTTCGATAATTTAACGATTGAAATTGATTTATCTTTAATTTTTTCAACGACTAATCGCACGATTATGCGTTTATTTCTGCAGCTGCTCTAGATAGAAGCGAAGTAGGGCCAGCAGCAGTAGCAGCAGCCGGCAGATGACGTCATTACATCGTCATCATTATCATCAGCAGTTGACAAGATGGAGTGGTCACTCTCTCTGCGTCTGACAGCTGCTGATGAAATATTGACATAGCCTAATCTATCTGGCTGATGCTAAAAGCTTCATATACTTCGGGCTAGATAGGCCTATTGGATTAGGCTCGGCATGCAGACAATGAAGTGTAGTCGTGTAAAATATGCGTGGTGCCCTCCTTAGGTAAAAAGCTCCCTTTTCTGAAAAAATGGCGAACAGCGCCCTTTGCGTTCTCCGCCTCTGTTTTCGCTTTTTGTTTGTTTTATGTGTATTACTTTAATTCGATAAATGAAATAGATTCAATGGATTGCTTGTGGCTTTGGCGACGTCTGAACCATTGAGCATAATGCATTATTCATAAACCAGGCTCGGCATCCACTTTCTGCTGTTCTTACGTCTCTGTGCCTCATTACGCAGAAAGGGCTAAAACTTAGTTTCCGTTCAACGCAACGCACGTAACGCAAGACTCTAATGTACATTTTAAAGCAACTGACGCAGCGCAGGCGACGCAAGAAAAGTACGCAACAAATACCCCCGACGTAGCTGACTTAACGACAAAAAACGAATAGCGAGTACTCTCCTGTTGCGGTTAGATTATACGTAGCTTGAAGCCATGATTTGATCTGACTTGTGTGTATGAGAGGAAGCTAAGATGACGCTATTATGTTATTGTTACACTTTAATAGACTAAAAAGCCATGATGTTTAGCCGACCGTCTGTCTGCCCGTCTGTCACGAATGTATTGTGGCTAAACGGTACAAGATAAGGCTTAAGTTATTATTAATCACTATAATAGAAATTCGCATACTGGATTTCAAATGAGATATAAGCCATTGACCTCGGATGACCTTGAAGGGTCATAACGCACTATGCAATGTCAATCGTTTTGCATTGTGGCTAAACGGTAAGTTGTAGGGGGTCTGCAATGGTACCAACGGATAGGGCGGTATCAACGTCATAGGCTATCAATTGTAACCATGTCTTCATCTGCAGTGGTTTTGCCGCAATTTTTAGTGAAAAGTTTTAAGCTATAAGTGGCCATATCTCGGAAACGGTGAGAGATACAGCCTGAGTTACTGTTGATCACTATAATAGGAAGTGGCATACGCTCTGTCAGATTAAATAAAAATCGTTGACTTTAGATGACCTTAAAGGCCGTTACGCGCTACAGTGGCTTAACGGTGCGAGATAGAGCCTAGGTTGCTATCGATCACTAATAGAAAGTCACATATTGGCTTTCAAATGACATGAAAATCATTCACCTTGAATGACTTTAAAGGTCAGTACTGCAACAAAAACTGTATAGGTTGTAGCGTGTTTTCCCCAGAAAGGCGTTTTTATTGTGAGATGCAAAACCTGTGTCCGATATTTTCCTTGTTCAAAATTTACTATGTGGCTGTTTATATCACCTAGCGAGATAACCACGTGCATGGAACTGTAGTTATTTATGTCGCCTGGCAAAATGACGAGTGCGATATCTGTTATACTAGCGTTCATTGCAGCTTTTGAGACAGCGTTCCGTTAAAATAGCGTGCATGGAACTGTCTCACCTCTGTTAAATCGCTTTTTCTCCGTGACTGGAAATCGGAGGCTGGGCTTCGGAAGTAGGCGGTGCAGTCGACTTTTCCTAACAATAGCTGGGTTTCTTGTTATCATGAGCTTACATTTTGAAACCATCATTTTGTCATCTACCACTGATCGAGAGACTTTTTATAATACATTACCGGGACATTGTAATCTAATTGTTCAGTTCAGTGTGCCATGAATTTTGATGGCTTAGTATTAAAACAACTGTTATTGATTGAATGATTGCACCGTTGCGAAACTGTTGTTACTGACTTGATATCGTTGCAGTCAGAAAGTGGTTCGCATTCGTCCAAAGAACGCAGTTCAGCAGTCTCTAATATTCCGACTACATGACAGACCTCCAGCCGACCTCAAGGTCAGTCTAAGGTCACGCACCTGTTGCCCAGTGTCGTCAGCTTTCTACGTCAAAATTATCCAACGTATATTTAACATGCTTTGGTGGGATTTATAGGCAAACTAAAAAATTGGAGCTTACACAATCTTTTCTGTCGAAACATTCCTTGCTGTTTATTTGAAAATTGCATCGTCTTGATACTCCCCCTTCTGAAGTCTAACCCACGAAAGGTCACAATGCCTTAAACTCAATAAGCTGTCACTATTTGGATTACGTTGAAACCAGAGTTAAAGCACATTTAGCTCGCACCGTTACTGTTTTCACAACTTTCGGCCTTAATAGCGTATCATAAAGCTCGGTCTGTGCGACCTGGACGCGGTTTGAGTACGATACCACACTGTCTGGAGTGATATTTGCTCGTACTGCATATTCGCTTATCCACTCTAATAGTGTATAGAGTAAAGTAAAGTAAAATGTGATTTTATTTAGCGCACATTGTTAAATTAACTTAAAATGTAATATTTACATGTTTGTACGTGTAATACCGTTGTGCGTGTGTTTTTTTATGTAGCATTTGGACTTCTGGAGCGAGCCGTCAAGTTTCACTGACACGATCTTCCTACGAGTCAGTCCTCAGCAATCGAGTCTTGTCGACAAACTACTCAATGACGCCCGCATTCCACATGATGACGTCGTCAGCGACCTGCAAAGGTAACTGCTCAGTGTCTGGACAATTTGCGCACCGTCGGTTCTTTTAATGCAGCTTAATTACTGGGTTTGCCCTGCGTCACTGATTCTTTGCGGACAGACGATTTCAGTCTCATTTGCAGCGCTAAAGCCTATTCGTTAATAAAATTGAAATTTACAAACACATTTCTGGCAGTCTTACTCGTCTTATCGGACTTTCTGTCGTTGGTGTAGTCTTACGACGTAGCCGTTCAGATTTACAGTTATTACATTTGGTAGTTTGTCGACAGATGCCATGATCTGAATGCACATGTACACTTAGTTTTTATTATAC
>Ga0209671_1005871_pt1 | contig 12493 bp, 9 predicted proteins | sample WorMetHERISLAND2_2_FD_187401 | JGI IMG/M metagenome (GOLD analysis project Ga0209671, IMG submission 187401) | Marine gutless worms symbiont microbial communities from Max Planck institute for Marine Microbiology, Germany - Olavius geniculatus... | ecosystem: Host-associated > Annelida >...
CAGCAACAGCCTGGAGATGAGTATTGAGAGTGATAGATTTGTGTGCAAAGCTATTGTTTACCAAAATGGCTACACCGCCATAAACTATACCATCAGTTACATTTCCAGGACAATGGTAAGCTGAGAAATTTTTAAATTGGATATCTGTGTTAGTTTTGATCCGTGTCTCCTGTAGACAAACGCATGCAGGATTAAAATCAGAAAGTAAAACCTTTAACTCCTCCTTGTTACTCTGCATACTACGCATGTTCCACTGTATTATTGCAGACATCGTCAAGAAAAGTGCGACATGTCACACTCGTCCGAATCAGAGGCAGACATGCCCTCCACGTCCCCCTGTAGAGCAGTGAATCTGTTAGAGGAGGGCCGAAGAAGATCAACAGACTCGCCCTTAGGGGGACGTTTTATTTTAGGCCTGGCCCCCAGAGGCCTATCATGTGTGCTTGGTTGGCGTTTGCGTGACTGTGTACTCATAGGTGGCGATGAGCGCTGGTTCTTCCTTGGAGGTCTTGAAGGTTTGGATGGGCTTCGACCTTCTGCACCAGAACTTGTGGTGGCCTGAGGTGAAGTCCGCTCATAAGTTTGTGTGTGGGAGGTAGTGCGGGCCGGAGATGGGATGAAGGAGGGTTCCTTCTTGTTTTCAGGCCACGTAAGATTTGTTTGAGTTGCCATAGACCGTGTTGTGGGGCGCTGAAGGCCACCACTCGGACGAACAACTGCGGCCATGGACTGAACTCCCGAAGGCATAGATTTATTCTCTGATATAACAATCTTACGGGCCTCTATGAAAGAAACCCCCCTTTCCGCTTTGACGGCCTGCACTTTCTTTTCCAACGCCCACTTCGGGCACTCCTTGCTGGAGGCTGAGTGGGCGCCTGAGCAGTTTACACACTTTGGTTGATTATGACAGTCATTGTAGGTATGACCCACCTGGCCACAAGTGGCACAGGTGGAAGTTCCTTTACAGGTATTTCTGCCATGACCAAATCTTTGACACTTATAACACCGCAGCGGGTTGGGAATATAAACTGAGACTGATACGCGAATGAAGCCAATTTTTAAGTATTTCGGTACTGATGGAAGGTTGAAGGTATTAGTATGAATGTATTAGTATTACGTCTACCACCAGAGTCGTTTGGGACTGTGATATTATTGACGTCAGTCACTCCTTGGCTGTGTAGCTCCGAAAGAATTTACTGCTTATCACAGTCCACGAGATCTCGGCAACGGATGACACCCTTGCAAAAGTTAAGGGTCCTGTGGGGGGTGACCGAAACTGGGCAACCCCCCAGGTCTTTCAAATGACCGAGACAACGACTCTGGGTTGAGGAAGACGCCTCCAGGAGGATATCTCCTTTCTGGAGGCGTTTAACAGTTTTAAGATCGCCCGCTGCGGCTCTAAGTGCTTTATCGATAATGAAAGGTGACAGCTTTGAAACTGGGTGAGCCTCATCTGTTCCTTGAAGAATGAACCAGCGCACATGGCCACTGGATTGAAGATCTTGTTGATCTGTTAAATTCTGTCGACATGAGTTATTAGAAGAGGAAGCCATGGTGGCAAAATAAAATTTGGTGCCCTTGTATATAACTATATAACTAAATTTATTCAAAATTATAACTTACCTCTTCCTATCTTTTTTGGATGTCTTATTGATGATATTTTCTTCACATGGAAACATTCAGGAGCAGATCTACTTATATTATACAACAATCTTAACAATTTTCACAATACCATAAAATTTGAATTAAATTATTCCTTAGAAAAAATTAACTTCTTAGACGTTACAGTTTATATCAAAAATAATGTACTTCATACAACTCTTCTTATAAAACCTACAGACAGAAAAGAATTTTTACATTATAATAGTTGTCACCCTTTACATTGTAAACATGCTATACCATATTCACAAGGCATTAGGTACAGAAGAATAATTGATGAAGATGTAGAATTATATCATCATTTACATATATTAGAAAATAAATTACTAAAAAGACAATATCCATCTTTTATAGTCAAACAACAGATAGATAAAATTAAAACTATTGACAGACAAGACACCCTGAAATATAAAACTTCCATAGAGAAAAAACAAGATTTTATTACTTTTACCAACAAAAAATCATTTTTACCACTTATTCTTACTTACAATTACAAATTCAATATACAACAAAGTCTTCTAAAGAAACTTAAAGAATTATGAAAAGCAAATATATTACAGTCAGAAGAACTACGTACTACCTTTTTAGATCTTTTTCATAAATAATATATAAAAAAAGAAGCACTATAGCTAATAAATTAATCAATGTAAAGGGTAACTCAAAAAATAGTAATAAATTAGATTCTATAGACATACAGAATATTGAAATACTAACTGAACTTCTTCAGACTAACTCCATAACCTAAAAATAGCAGTCACATTTTAACATATAAGTTTCCATATGAAGTATTTAATTATAATACTTATATCAACCCTAACTTTATAATTATGGTTAGGGTTAGTAGTGACCCAGCAATCCAGTGATCCGTGTAAGTGACAGCAGCACCCTCTGGTCTGCCCAACGGAGATGATCTGGCAGGCCATATTTGAGATGGTCCCGACGTCACTACGACTAGTCCAGTATTATAATTATCACAACTTAATAATAACTATTAATAACAATAATTATTAGTTTCACTCGGTTCATTTAACTTCTATCTCTTAACCTTATACATTAAGAGTCATAATTAAACTACCACATCAGAACCTTCTTATATTATTTATTACAGACTTCGAAACGAACGATACTCACACGTTGAAATTGCAATGGCGGCATTGAAAGGTGAAGATGAATTGTTGCGTAAATATGGGTAAGCAGGATCCAGATAGTTATTGTGTTATTTTGTATCTTTGTATATTCATAAATGTCATAGAAATGTATAAAATATAAATAAGTAACAAAACACTGCATGCACTCATGTCTGTGACAAGTGTCTGTGTCTGTTGTTGTAGAATTAGTGCCGGACTTCGACACGTTATATACCACTACAGCACCTGTCGTCATGACGTGTACAAGAGACTATACCAGATCATGTGGTTCGGGGGGAAGGTGGGAAAAGCAGCAGCAGATGCAGCCAGTCGTCCTTCACCGACCTACGTCTTCCTGCCGAACCTGGTGGCCGAGGTCCGTCAGCGCTTCCCCGTGGGCAACGTCGGCACACATGACCACCAGTACCAGGCCGGTTCACCTGGAGTCCACGTCTTCACTTGGGAGGAGATAAAAGATGTCAGCTGGCCGTCGCCGCCTAAACATTGCAACTTGTGCAGCTGTGCTAGGCCTAAGCCGTAGCCTACTGACTCTGGAAAGATCCTGGAGATGAATGTGAATTTTGCTTGCTAGACATGCTGAGCACACCATGAATTTCTAACCGAATTCCAACAGATGAGCAAATTTCTACAAAGCAGATTACGGGAGCTCAAAGTTTCAATTTTCCTCTCAAATTTTCGCCCAAATTGGCATTTAACAATTTAAGGTTTTACACTTTTGCATTTGCAGTAATGTTTTTAGAGAAGATTTTCTGACATTTTCTGACAGCCAAAAATTTCGGGTGCTGCTGCCTTCTTCCCCTTTCGGCCATGATGCCACTGGTAAGATATAGCAAAAACCGGGAATATGTTCAATATTTTGAAAACATTTTTATTTCATTTCATTACTTGCACATTACATTAGCTATTACCATACAATCTATCTGTTGGTCTGTCTGTCTGGTACACTCTGTGACACACTAAATTCCAGGACTTTATCTCTGATGTGGTGTTGGCCTTTGATTTAGTTCGCGCTGTAGGAGTATAGTGCAGCTTAATATTCAGCCTGTTTTTTATTCGTCTGATCAGGTGCTGGAGCTTCATCATGGGCAGATACAATAGAAAATCTACGCATGGCAATTATATTATGGCATGGAGAAACTCCAGGAAGCCATGAAAAAGGTACAAGAAGATGGAATGTCGAAACAAAAAACTGAGACAATCTATGGCATTCCTAGAAAGACATTAACATGACACATGGAAGGACGGGTTAACAAACCCGACAGTTTGGGGCAATTTGACAAAGTATTCTCAAAGGAAGCAGAGCAGGTGCTGGTAAACCACGCGTAAAATTGCAGCAAATGTTTTTCGGGCTCAACACAATTGTAACTGTGGATGTCATTTATGCAATAAGAATGATAATGATTATGATGATAAATAGTGCCTGCCCAGAATGACTCATTCGTACATACACCTATGTTGTTTGTTATGTTTAGACTGGAAGCATATGATCGCAACCAGAACTTTTGAAACGTGTCTGTGGAGGAGAGTGATGTCACTGAGGTGCTTGATTTCAATTGGCCCACTAGTTTGCAGTATGCCTCACTTCAGCTGTCCAATCATGGTTTGCTTTCGGCATTGACAACTGACAGTGTTATGGTTTATTTTTGCTCGCGCCAAGCTAGTGATGGAGCAGCTGAAAATAGCAGTTAGGCATTAATAAAGGGTCAGCTTCTGTTGGACGCGCATCGTGTGGAAGCATGCAGCATTGCAGCTTTGAATACAGACATTTAACTGACTGGAATGGTTGGAGCTGGAATGAAGAAAAAGGTTAGTTTCATGTTTAACAATACACAAGCTATATTTTAAATGCAAACAGATGCTATTTTCATTCATATTGCAACACTTTGACACAAAGTGATGAATATTTTTCATGCACTTGTAATAGTTGTGCCTGTTCATCTGTCTGTCTTGTTAATGAGATAGGGCAAAGGTCAAGGTTACACCTAAACTATACTGGAGACTTTCCATGCCGGTGTGGCGGAAAATTCATCACACCAGAAAATACTTACCACATGCAGCAGTACAGGTTAGGCTTAAGATTAGGGTTAGGATTAGGGCTAGGGTTAGGATTAGGGTTTGGGTTAGTTACATCGTGAGAATATGGCGGTGGGAAGAATTTTCCAGGTGCGACAAATTTTCCACGACACCGGCGTGGGCATACAGTACTGCTAAATGTGGCAGTAGTGAAGTAATGAGATCAGCTATGCATATTATAATATGGGAGCATATAGTAAACTCGTCACACTCTGGGGCTTGTTTTCTGACCCAGTTTGCAACCACTGTTTAAAATGTTTGCTGAGATGGAATTTTGTGGTGCATTTATGCTACACTACTTGTTGTGTAGGGTGAAGTGTGCTAAACCGAAACAGTACACAGAGCGAAACAGTACACTGAACAGGTTAACATTTTAGAATCGTATGGACGAATGCATTCAACTATGCTTTTTTCGCGTGTGCCTTGAATCCTTACTTATTTATCTTCCAATATTGACCCTTGGCATAACTCGTTGACCTAAGTTGTCAACAGAAATAGAAACCAAAAGTTTGTTTGTGTTTCGTTAGCTTCAGTTTTGGCGCCGCACTGTGTGTTGCTGGTTTCTGTTAATAGGACTGCTGTACTCAAACGGTATGTTGTTCACGACTGATGTTGACTGTATGCTCTAGCACGTCACTACTTGTGCAGATTTCAAGATTTGTTGTAAATGTCATAAAGCATAACATTACCAAAGTCGCATTTTGTTGCGACAGGTGACATTTAGGGAGAGCGAAACAGCATGGAGACACTGAGCGAAACACTGGTTTTAAATCGAAACACTCTTTACATTGACCGAAACATGTTTCAAGACTCTGTGAAATATGTCCTGATTTTCCATTTTACTGCTGGGTATATAGGCCGTAGCCTCCCTCCTCATCAGTGACTAGCTGTTAGTCTGGTACATTTAGGCTTAATGGCAAAATGATGCTTTTGTTAAACGCCCATTAACATTGTATTTTTGCATTTTGTAGCAATGAAACCACGCAAGTGCAAACGTAGAAAAATACAATGAAAGCTATCATCAGGTCCACCAACCAAACAGAATTGTAGTGGGAGAAAAGCAACCAGCCGCAGAACTCACAAAGGTGAGCATTTGAATGAGTGGAGTGAAGACAACATGGAAAATGCAATCCATGAATGGAAAAGTTATAAAAAGTTGAGTGTTCGAAAAATGGCCAAAAAAATGGAACATTTCTTACTCAACATTTTTCAAGCGAACAAAAAAAACCAAATTACCGCAAAACATCTTTCTGGGCGGAATACAGTGATACCAAATGCAAGTGTAGATGAACTAGCACGTATTATTAAAACACTGAGTCAGCGTGGATTTCCGCTATCAAAATCGAACATACAGAGAATCGCATTTGAATTTGTGACAAAAAATGGGATGACAGGATTGGCAAAGGTGGTTCGGCTGGTTACGTTTGGTTTAAAGGATTTATGTCTCGCCACCAAGAATTGCGTGTACGCAAAGCAGAAAGCCTGTCTGCAGCACGTGCATCAGGCGCGAATGAAAGTGTGGTCATGAACTGGTTCTCGCAGTACAAAGAACTGGTCCAACAGCTGGGGATTACAGATCCTAGTGGTGATTGGAACTGTGATAAATCTGGTCTTCAGTGCCAGTTTGATCAAAGACATGCTGTTGGTGAGGTGGGCAAGCCATGCTATCGCATAACACCTAGCGAGAAAGGTGAGACAACAACGGTTCTAGCAGCATTTAATCCTGCAGGTGAGTTTGCTCCACCTTTCATCATATTCAAAGGAAAACGAGTTTGAAGTGAGTGGTGCACAGGATCACCTCCAAATACAGTGCTAAAGTGCTCTGACGATGGATGGATCACCACAGATTTGTTAGTTTGCTGGGCAGAGCACTTCTTGAAATTTATACCTGATGACAGCCTCTTCCATCGTTCGCAAGCGAGACTCGGACTGTTCGGTCATGTTGCCAGACTCACAGAGGACGTTCCAGCAAACCAGATCCTTCGGACTTGCTGTGAAGCACAAGACGGTGCCCGACCATCTCCTGATTGGAAACACGCTCGTGGTCGACCTCCTATCACTTGGATCCATCAGATCTGCCGAGACATGGGAATATCAGTGACCGACGCTCTACAGCTGGCAGAAGATCGCTCGTTCTGGCGACAAATCGCAACGGCGAAATGCTACGGCTGAACGCTTCGCGTCGATGATGATGATGACAGACAAGCACAAGTGTTGATACTAGATGGCCATGTCACTCAAACCTACCTACAACCTGAAGTTTCTAGAACTGATGAAATCAAGAAATTTTGAAGTTTTCTGCTTTCCTCCACACACCACCCATATACTGCAGGGTGCTGACAAGTCTTTTTTCAGGAGCCTTAAGAGCCAATGAAACCAACATAGAAAAATCTTCATCAAAAAGTCTGGAGGTGGCCCAAGGACAAGTTTTTCGAAGTTTTTACTCCAGCATGGATAAACTCAGCGAAAAGTGAAACAGCCATTTCAGGCTTCAGAAGTACTCGGACTTAGCCAATCTCTCCAGAGTTGATCCCCAAAGACGTCTTCTCACCAAGTTTGACTACCGACAGATCACTACCAAGAGCTATGGATGAGACAGCACCAGTCAAGTCAGTAAACAGTAGAAAGCCATTGGCTGATTTGTCGTTCTGGAATTTGTGCCCACTGCCGAAACAAGAGAGAAAAAGCACAAAGCGCCGTTCTACCACTGCTTTTCATTTAACAAGCAAATTGTATATGCAATGTTTCAAGAAAAACGCTGAGAAAAAAAAGCAGAAAGTACTTCATCAGGAAGTAGTAGCATCTGGTGCAAAGCCTCTTACACATACTATTAGCCTAGTCACTTATGCTTAAATATATCAACTGCAACTTAACATAATTTGTGTGGCAGCGTTTTGCAGCACCACACAACAGTTTGCGGAATCATAATTGCAGTATGTTGTTACCACAGACAGTAAAGTAATCATCAACATAGAAGCCAAATTCATGAATCTTTCATATCTCCCAGCCAGGAAATCGATCACATTTACTCTATAACGCCTGGGGTCCCACATGGGGCTCAGTCATGTGAGCACATACTGGCTATGCTAGTCAACTAACTATAGATTTTCAAAAATTTGAGATGATGAAGCATATATATACAATGCGGGACCAAAGAATTTGTTTGTTTGCTAGCAGTTCTTTGCTCAGAATTCGGCCCACATGCATAAATTGACAATGTTTATTTCTTGTGCACATGTTAATGCTAGCCAGTCCGTAAAGGAATGATTGTTTTTTGTTACTGCACATCTCGACTCACAATGTGTCATGTGTCACTGTAAACTGCACTGCTTTTTTACATTAGCCTGTTACATTGGTTTGTGACTAACAGATTGACTATGAAAGGTATATTTAAAATTTCAGGAGTGACTGTATCTGTCAAAATACAAATTACAATGCACAGTAAGGAGTAGAACTCTAGCGCATATAAAATATTTTACTCAGCACATAGCTAGAATATTTGTTAGTGTTGATTTAACATGGAAAAAATTACAACTTTAATTTTTGTAATCAAGAAATCCTAGTATTGAGACACTGCCAGACCAGGAGTAGAGTTTAGTGTAAATGGCCAGGATCCAGGAACTTGGAATCCCGGGATTGCAATCCTTAAATATGGGGCAAATTGTGAGAGCCTATGTATTAGTGTCAGTTGTTGCGTGAGAAAAATTTAAAATTTTGCATATCATGAAATGTTCGACAACTGTAAATGAAGTCTGTTGTTTACAGCCAGTCAGAAGTCACAAGATACAGCAGAAGAAACAGATATTGAAAGCACACTATACGGATCAGAAGCTACTGGCATGAGAGAGGCTGAGAGGGTACTGCATTATGCCTTTAAAGACATTTTTACAAACATCCAAAACAACACACGAGCCGTTTCAGTCTCCCTGAAAACAAACAACATGCTCCTGTGCTTTTTATCATGTTTTCCTGCAGACCTGCAGCACATTCATAGTTGTTGGCTAATTATTTGCATGATGCAAAATTCGTACATCTCACGCTCAATGTGCAGTCATGAAAAACACAGCAAACAATGTTCATAGCTATGTGGATCGACTAAGAAGAGTGATGACAGTCAACATAGCAACTTTCATGAACTGTTAACGGAGTGGAGTACACAGCGAAATTTTTATTAGAGCTGTCAAATTAATGCATTAATCCGCATTAATGCATTAAAAAAATTAACGCGTGTTAAAATAATTAACGCACATACGTAAATTCAAATCTTAGCAAAGTCCAAGGTCTAACCAAACATTATTGGGTCCTTTTAGTAACATGAGTTTAACCGAGAAAAATCTGAAAACAAACTGTTGGAATTTTTAAACAGCTGCATTGTTATGATGTGACTATGACTTCAATAACTTAGTTGCTCACTGTACGTGAACTGGCCGCATTAATTCACAGAAATGTCATATTAGAGAAGCTCTGCATATCCTGCAATAACTGTGCACAGATGGGTTCCAAAAGTTAAAGTGATGCTGGAGCGTGTGTCTCTGTGAAGTGGACCCATCCGGCTGTCATGGTGCTTATCGATTCGTACAAACGCCTAGAGCCAAAAATGACTTCAGTGAAGTCGAAAAAAAAGTCCGCGGGAGCCCAGGGTTGGGAAAATACAGGGCATCAAGGTTCAAAGGGTTAATGGCTTGCTTGATGACATTAATCACCCATCTGAGAACAATGATTCCATGGGTGTTGATCGTCATGTCTTGTGATGCTATTGCATCTTCTAGTGACAGCATTCCTCAAAGGGACAAAATTGCTGAGTTGCATAAAGTACTGGATCACATTTCACCTATGCCTAAAACCAAGGAAGTTAGGAAAAGAAAGAGTAGCAGAACATGCGGAAGTCTTGACCAGTTCTCCCTTTAAGAGGAGGCTTTTGGAAAAAAAGTTCTAAAAAGGTTTCTGCAGATTCACTAACCAAGTCCTCAGTTAGTGCTAAAAAGTCAACAAGCAGCAAAGCAGTAAATCCCACAGAGAACCAACTAAAGGTAAAAGCATGCAAGGAGCGTGCAGCAAAAAAGAAAACAGATAGGACTGCAGCAAAACACAGCAAGGGAAAGGTCAAGTGTAGACGGGACAAAAGCCGAAAACCCAGTCACTTTCCTCCCCCAGTGTCTGCAGAAAAGAAAACTGTAGGTTTACCATGTTCAGTTTGTGGTATTCTTGAAAACAGTAAAGAAGACATAGAATTTGCACAAGATTGGATCCAGTGTGCAATGTGCGATGGTTGGTGTCACGAAATGTGTGGTGAAGTTGGGGGAACCTTTGATGATGACTTTTTTACATGCAGTCAGTGTGTTGCAAAGCTATAAATTAATTAATATTGACAGGCATTTACCTTAGTGTAATAGACTGTAGAGGAGGAAATGGTGCATTTTAAATTTTTTTTGACTGTTCTGTGCTGGACTTGTGCAGCTGTGTCATGAAATGTGTGCTGAAGTTGGAGGAACCTTCAATGATGACTTTTACATGCAGCCAGTGTGTTGCAAAGCTGTTAACTGATTGATATTAACAGGCATTAAATTTTGCCTTTGTGTAATATTCAAATTCATATAGAGAAGGGAACAGTGCATTTTTTTATTTCTTTGCTTATTTTTGGTGGACATGTGTAGGGGAGGCCGGTCCACAGTGCACACTGGTCCACAGTGCTCACAGCTGCCAGAAAAATAGCGGCGATGCTATAAATAGCATATGACGTCATAGCCTTGTAGCCATCCCAGCAGCGCCATTTTTGTTTTGGATTTGATAGTGTAATAGTAGTGTTTTTGTCAAAGTTTTGTTTTTTTCAGCCATCAAAAGTATTTTTATATTTTTAGTGTGTCAGGAAACTAAGTATGTGGCGATGCATTCGTTTTTCTTTCCATTGTGTATGAATTAAGCAGTGTTTTCTGAATCAGTTGTCTATTATTTGATTACATTTCCGAGTCTTGACACAGATTGTTTTTTTCAAAGTAGGTCATTATAGTTGTCGGTAGGTCATGGTCCACAGTGCCCACTAGCCATCGGTCCACAGTGAACACAGTGGGCACTGTGGACCACTGTCTTTATGCATAGACCTATGAACTTTTGCTACGCTGCCAATACATAATTCGATTTTCGGCATAGTCTGCCCGTCTGTTATATTCTGTTTTGTGGCCAAACTTCGAGGGCTAACTGTTCATGATGTGGTCAACCATTTCACCGTTACATGATTAGGCCCTACTGTGCTGTATTCTTGAATAGGAACAGCTGGATGGCTAGAAACCGGAAAAGAAAGAATGATCGAGTTACTGTTCCCACAGACCGCATAAAAGCAGCCATTCTAGAGATAGTGGATAAACAACGTCCAGTAAAAACGGTCGCAACAGAGTTTGGCATTGAACGTACTACACTTCAGTGCTACTTGAAAAAGTACATTGTCACTGATAGGAAGAACGAGGTGAGATTGGAGCCGAAGTATAATGCCCGACTTTTTTAGATATTTAACGATCAGGAGGAGACCATGCTTGCAGATTATTTTGTTACAGCTGCCAAACACAACTACGGTCATTCACCACCAATGGCGAGACACCTAGCATACGAATTTGCTGTCGCCAATGGAAAAGTCGTTCCACATTCGTGGTTGCGAGACTGCACAGCAGGCGAGGAATGGTTGACAGGATTTATGAAAAGACATCAGGATCTTTCAGTCCGCAGTCCAGAAGCTACCTCTTTGGGGCGCAGTACCGCATGCAATCGGCATAACATTGACAAGTTCTTTACGAATCTGGACACAGTCTATGGTCGTCATCAGTTTGGGCCCGAAGACATTTACAACTGTGATGAGACAGGATTGACAACAGTGCAGAGGCCGACAAAAGTCATTGCACGAAAAGGCACGAAACAGGTGGGAGCAGTGACGTCTCAAGAACGAGGACAGCTCGTTACTGCATGTTGAACCATCAATGCTACTGGTAACAGCATTCTACCATTCCTTGTGTTTCCCCGTGTTCACTTTAAACAGCACATGTTAATTGGTGCTCCTCCGGGGACAGCCGGCTCCGCCGATCCAAGTGGCTGGTTGACGACAGACACATTTGTTTTGTACCTGCTGCATTTCATTCACCATTCCAAATCCAGCTTCAATCACCCGGTGGTGCTTCTGTTTGACAATCATGAAAGTCACATGAGCATTGAAGCACTGAATCTGTGCAAAGACAATGGCATTACGCTGTTGATTTCCCCCGCATTGCAGTCATCATTTGCAGCCGCTGGATGTGGCTGTATACGGTCCACTTAAGCAGTATTACAGCAATGCTTGCACATCGTGGTTGCACAGTCATGCTGGAACTCCAATATCGGTGATGAACATTGCTGAGTGCTTGGGAACAGCATATCCCTTGGCCTTCACGCCTGTCAACATCATATCCGGATTCAAGTCCACCGGAATTTGGCCATTCAACCGGAATGCTTTCTCCGAAGCTGACTTCACTCCCGCCAGTGTGACCGATCGTCCGTATAGTGAACCAGACAAGCTGGCGACATCCACAAGTGACACTGGCGTGACATCGACACCTGCGAATGCTGATCAACCACAGGGCAGGTCATCGCTG
>Ga0209671_1005872_pt1 | contig 12491 bp, 10 predicted proteins | sample WorMetHERISLAND2_2_FD_187401 | JGI IMG/M metagenome (GOLD analysis project Ga0209671, IMG submission 187401) | Marine gutless worms symbiont microbial communities from Max Planck institute for Marine Microbiology, Germany - Olavius geniculatus... | ecosystem: Host-associated > Annelida >...
ACCAGTCACAGCGACCCGTATGAGTTCCGAGTGTTTAGCTGCCACGAGGCAAACTTGTGGAGAAGAGCAGCTTCTTCTTTTTCTGCTTCTTCTTTCCACCTGACGACATATTCAACTCTGCCGATGACACCGTGTCTGAAAACACACAACGAGCAACAACATGCCGAACTACACTTTCTTTGCCAATTCCTGTAACCACTCGGTTGCAATCTTGGATTCTGGCTTTGCATGGAAAATCCTTGCTTTCCTATGGTGGAAAACTCACACTGTAATATATTCAATGTTCACATCTTGTTCCAGTGCTTGTATAAGACTTACATATTTATCATTTTAAAAATATTGATACTGCAATATTTTCCAAAATATCGTATCGATGTCACATCGAAATTAAAATCCTGATATCGACTCATCACTGATTCTTTGTGCACATCATATAACTGTCATTCTCACGTTTTGGGTGATTTCATCACCAACAATGTAAATAAAAACTAGATGGTCACTACAACTCCCGTCAACTGTTATGCCTCCGCCAACATGTGACAAGAAGCTAGCTATCGCAGAGAGAGAACTATAATGCAAAAATATGGAAATCACAAAGAATCTATTTATAGCCAAGCAATAACTGGACCTTGCCGCTGGTGACTGGTCATGCACGACGAAAATCTGGTGTGATTCGTCTCATCTCCTGAATATTCATTATTTGCATAGCTAATGAGCATCGCTGCAAACGTTTGAGGTGAGAGAATAATTTTTAAACAGAGAAAATGTTATTAATTGATTAATTACTAATTAATAAGGAACCCGACGAAATTAATGACCAAACCACAGTGTTGCATAAAAACTTGGAGTTTAATTGATCGAGAAAGAATTAGGCGGTTTGATGAATTAGAAGAAAAATTAAATAAAAAAGTTGACTGCATCTGTATAATGGCTTGCGAACGCTGTCTAGAAATGCGCAGTGTCAACTGATGGTGGATAAACATTAGCCAAATAAGCGTCATTGTTAGTGGACCAAAGTTCATGAATTTTTTTGTTCAACGTGGGAGAAATCGCAGTTGATAACACCATTTACCGCTTGTCGATATCTCCATCTGTTCCAGAGATATTTGCGCTCAAAGTCCATGCACAGACGGACAGATGGACGAACAAACACTCCGAAAACATAATGTCTCCGGCCACTATGTTGTAGTTGGCGGAGGCAAAAAACTGCCTGAGCCAGAGTAGTGCATAATACAAGTTACTCAGTTGCAATACATCTCAGTACTCCGCTGCGCTCACCAACGGTGTTCTGATCATAGTTGTCTAGCGCTGCTTGGATAGCATCGGACAGTGAAGTCTGGTAGCTGGGTGCTGCCTGTCCCTCGTACTCATCCGTAGCATCACTGCTGCCCGGTGCAGTTGACACTAAAGCCGCCGGCTTCGCCAGCCTTGGCCAAGCTTCAGTGGTGCCACTCTGCGGCTTGCATTTCAGCATCTACACACACCATGCACCAACAATACACCAATGGAATTGTGCCACAGGACAACAACTGGCTTACCCAAATTTCAGCCTGCATTTCCATCTTGTTGGAAAATTGTCTTCCAAGAATAAAAAAAACTACAGGCTGTCAAGCACCATCTGTTTTCATGCACGCGCTGACAGCTGCAAGACATATTAAGCCGAGAAACACTTGGCCTAAAAATTCCTGTTCTTCTGATTCCATCTGAAAACCTCCATCTCTAAAATTTTTTATTGGACCCTCAAAAACATTAGTACACTTTTTAGTTTGTTTTCAAAGTTTTTCTGAACTAGATGGTGGTTATGACTCCGTCGACTGCTATGACTACACCAACATGTGACAACTACAAGGCCAAAAAGTGCATTCAGGAGCATATTTAACACCACCGTAACCTTGACCCTTGACCTTTTAACCCCAAAATTTGACGTGTTCATCCTTGCCCCAAAGTCTGTTAGTGGTGAAAGTTTGGTCAAATTCTATCAACAAATATGCAAGATATGTTGCTAACAATGTCTGTTTGGAACTCTTGCACGAATGCACAAACACCGTGGAAACACAATGAAACACAATGCCTACATCTACTACGCCGGCGAAGACAATAGGCATAAAAACTGAATGCGCACCTGTAACTTTGGCGATAGTGAGAGTAGCCCCACGAAACTGTCACATGACGTGCCGCTAGGAGGGGGTGATAACCCGGGTACAACTTTTGAAGGGGAGAGCACCACCCCCTTAAAATTTGGGAGAGCAAATGTCCAAAATTTGGTGCAATTTAGAACAACTTTCAACTTTGACCGCGAATATCTCCGAAACCCATAGAGATATTGACAAAAGGAAAATGGCATTATCAAGGACCCTCATTCCAGTGCTGAACAAAAAAGCTTTGTGGTCTTTGGTCCACTAAGAAAAAAGCTATAGGTGTGCATGTTGACCCACCCTAAGTCAACAATGCACGTTCTGTGTATGCTAATGCATTTTAGTTTGGGCCACGTGACTGCATTAGAGGTTAATTTAACGTTATGCGCTATATAAATTCACATTTTGCTTACTTATTTAATTTGCTACCGAGGGAATTTCATCCGCCTGAATGTTCCATTAATCGGACACAAAGTGTAGAAACATTGGGCTTTGCCCCAAATTTCTAGTTTATGTGAGTTTTTGCGCAATATTACATGAAATGTTAGGACATAAAAACTAAAACTAAAAAAAAAATTTTCCCACGCGCCATCCCTACTTTTCACCGACTGCAACCAAATGCACGGAAATTTTCTAAAGCCTTGTCAAACAAATTACTGACACATAGTGAGCCACGTGTGACTGACTGTTAACCTGTGCAAATGACAGCATGGTGCTGGTGGGTGATGTGCTTGGCTCCTGCGGGTGAGAAACGACATTGATATTGACAGCGGCTGAGCCATCACTGCCAGCAAACATCATAGCAGCCTCAGCCTCATTGTTACCTGCACACATACTAAAGTATATCTCACTATCCACTCACTGTCAACAAACCTCAATGGGAACAATCTATACAACACATTCATCAGCACCAGAGATTAAAAAGTTTATGCTGCAATTATCTGATAGAGAGCTGCAAATTTCTGACTGGGTACACTATTGGCAGTCACAATTTCAATTCTGCACCAAAATCCACCTTGAATGTGATAACTAGCCCCAAATTTCGTATTTTTGGACAAAAATTCTGTTGGAATTTTATGGGAAGGCAAAATTTGCCCCCCCCTTGATACCACTGACATTTATTTATATTGGCCCATCTGTGCACACACGTATATAAGTCGAATTAAGTTATAACAGATAGTGGTCCAATTGATATACATATTTAGAAATTAGTCAATATCAGAACCCTAAGCACTGTTGGTTCGGATTCAGAAAAGCATCCAGCCCGCAAACATGTCTTGCTTAAAAAACGCTCTGTATGAGAATTTAAGGGAAACCGACATCTAAAGAAAAACCGGCTAATGACTGCTGAACAATGTGCATGTATGTGCTGAACATCTGAATGTCAGTGCAGAAAATGATGACAGCTTAACTGTTTTGATTTGTGATACATATTATTCAGTGCATCACTGATGGCAAAGACTTGCCTGCACCAGATGAGGGCATTGTATCATCTGAAGCAGCAGCCAATGACGTTGTAGTGAAGGACTCCGGTGTGCGCACAAAGTCTGACCGTACGATACGCATTGTCGGATCTAGCACATTAACCACCCACCGTGCTGACAATCATGCAGCTAGCTAACTAAGCGATCAGAGATCTCAAACCTCTAAGAGAGTGGTGCTGCCATCTGTCAAACACAATGGTGTCTCAGTTTATGCCTTATCCCCAAATGGTAAAAAAAACATAAATGAGCCAGAATTAATGTAAGCATCCAGAACACCACCAAAATACAATAACCTGCATCTCAAGCCATTCCAACTCTTGCAAAAAATCTCATCAAAATACATTCATAACGTTCTGAGTAATTCGGGATATAAACAAACTGACCTAAAAACAGGGCCTCTACCAGTCTTCAGTGACAGTAGTGATACTATATTATCTTCAGCAGTCAGCACATGCTACATGGTAAAACAGACATGCCAAAGCCCATCTGTCCGTTCCCATGTTGACAGATCTAATCTCTAGTGTTACACTGTGCACTGGTCACACACTCTAACTAAAAGGCGCTCGTTAGAGTGCATATCTCCGCCAAGTGAAGTGATGTAAACAGAAGGAAAGGGGAGGCAGTAAGAAGAGCCACTTTGCTGCAGGGTACGAAGGTTAATGTAACAGCCGGCATTGCTGCTTGCGCTGTTGGTGCAATGACATCATTACTATTATTAGTTATCGTGTACACAGACACGCAAGCACGGAACGACGGACACACAATGACGGACAGAATGACCAATCTCATAATCTCCTCCAATGTTCACTACGTTCACACTTGGCGGAGATAATAAACACTATATTACTGCTGTACATGTTTCCAATGTGTGTTAGAGTATATAATGTACTGACCATAGCCCATCTGTCTGTTTTCCTGTCGACGAATCCTGCTGCTGTGTCTCATCTCCATCTTGACACGCCTCTGTCGGTTTGCCTTCCGCTTGCTTAGCTCATCTACACATCAATCAATCAAAACAAAAACACATTTACATAACGCCATGAATCATGAACGAATAAGAGGAAAATCATGGCAAAGTGCTTATGTTTACTATTCAACAGAAGGACATTACCTCCGAACGTTCGAAGCAATTACTTAACGCGTTTTTATTCGTTTAGACTGCGGCACATCGTGACTTGACTTAAATACACCGTATATAAGTATGCTTACTCACTCACTCACTCACTCACTCATTATAGCAAATAAGCAGTGTCAAATAGTTCGGTTTCTAAAAACAGTTTGGTTTCTGAATTACACTTACAAGTGGTGAGTGCGTTAAGTCATTGAAAGTCCATGGCCAAGGTCAAACTCACTCGCACAATTTATGTAAATGTAAATTAGACACCTAACCTCGCATATATAAAATGTTGATTTGAACTTCATAAATATGCGAAATTAATGTGCAGTTTCAAACGAAATGCGGCATTACATTATGTTAGGCAAAAAAATTCTAATTTACCAGTTCTCATCATGAGCCTAGCTCAGAAACATCATGAATATTAATGGCCTAGCCGGTAACGTCATCAGTCTAGGCTAAGCCATTAATATTCATGATGTCTATTGGCTAGCGTGATGACGTCCCAGGGGCGCCTACATGCCAATATGGCGGCGCATTTTTCTACGTGATTTTTGTAGATCGCTGAGCGCCAATATCAATGTCAAAGTTATCACAACATTTTGCACTTTTAGTAAAATTGATAAAATATATACGTTAATTCTGGTGTCCATGGACCTTTAAATTCTCTGTAAAACTCTGCTGTTAACAGTTTTCAATACAGATGGGACTACAGAATGATGCACTGACACTGACATTAACATCACACCGCCCAAAGTAGGCTGAGACAAGCCAAGATGTCTACCAAGTTGAGTCACTTTAGCCTTCCATAATCAGCTTACTACACAGTACCTATTGTCTACAGTATGTATCTGAATTATGGCAGCGAACCCCTGAAAGTGTCGAGCACAGACTGTGAAATGATTGGAGGATGAAGGTCGAGTTCCGCCATGACAAACTCACAGGTCAGCGGCAAATGACTCAAGTAGCGCAGACGACGGCGAAGATCCTTCAGCCATACAAGCACAATGTCACAAAGAGACACATACAGAGACATGCAATGTCACACACACAAACATGTAGAGAGACATGCAATGTCATATTCAGACTCGCAGACATGGCTCACATAACAAACTTACATGTCAACAGCAAACAAATCAAGCAATTTGGAGAATGACAGATCCTTCAAAAAAAACAACGTTAAATTCTCCCACACACACTGTTACATAGAGAAACTCAGGCAGAAACACAGACAGATATAGCAAAGTCACAAGTCACCGAGAAATGATTTATTTCATAGCAACTTAGAATATATGTCACTGCTGCTGCTGCCACTGCTAAGCTTCCAATAATCTTATTTTACTAACCAATTTTTTAAGTTACTCTAGGTCTAAATCACACGCCTCAAGGGAAGAACATATAAAGATTTATACAGCATGTTAGGGTCACCAAAAGCAAAATTCTCCAAGTTTATTATAAACCCAATGCGATCCTGTGGCCAAAGAACAGCACAACAGTATCAGAAAGACCAGTTCACTATCCGTATGCCAAGTAATAAGAGAAAACTCAGCTGGATGGAGAAGAACATTAACAGACCTCATCCATGGAGACAGACTCCAGTTCCACGAGCGTAGCAGTGATGGTGTCGGGACAATCCCGCAGCGCTCCGTACTGCTTCAGCAGACAGCGGATGTTCACAGCATGCATGTAGATGTGCTGTCCGTCGACCGCTGTATGACACAGACAGAAAGACACCCATGCAGACATACAGACGCATACAAACACAGTTAATCCAGATTGCTTCAATAGACAGCACTGGACATCAACTGCATGCATGCAGGTGTGATAGCTGCCCACCTGCAGAACCTAAGCTCCAAGGAAAAACTGATGTAGACTTGATAAACAATAAAAAAGCACAGCAACTGAGAAAACAATCAACAACGCTGCTCCACTTGTATTTCTACCAATACGACATACCTTGTAAATTAGCAAGTTTCAAGTTAGCCTTTGTAAACAAACTGTAAATATTACTAGTAGCAAAAAATAAGAAAATCTTAAAAGCTGCAGACTTACAAAGAACTCTGGCACGCATACATCAAAAACATACACAGTGGCTGACAACATCTATCAACTAACCCTGATAAAAGTACAAAGCATTGTCCAGATGCTGCTGCTGCTGTGTCGGCTTGTCATCACTGGCCAATGATGAAGGTCTGCTGCTATCATGACGATTCAACGACAGATCGGTCACTGCTTCGGACACCAATGGCAGCTCGTCATCGCTGTCCAGCATGAGCAGGGCTGGTGCCGAGGCTACCTCCAGCATACCACTCGCAATGTCACCATCATCATCGACATAATCATCGGTAATGTGTTCAGGTGGGCTCTCACTAGGTGGCGCTGCTGCTAGTGGGGGTTCTTCTGTCTCATCAAAAGCACTCACGTAGCACAGATCAGCCTGGAAACAGAACAAATATTACCAAAATTTAACAATAATGTTTTGTGCACAAAATAAAACAAATAAAAAAAGCAAATCTGAACTCTATAGCAAGAATAATAATTACAACAAAGAAATTAAGACTAAATAAATCAAAAATCATTAAACAGACACCAACTAGAGAATGCACTCGGAGAGCGCAGGCAAAGCTATTCATCAGGTGGTGTCACCATCTTCGCTTTGCCAGCGGTTCCCTTATGCCTCCTTTAACGCAACGGTAACAAAAATTTCAAAGTAATCCAGAATCCAGGATTCCTGCCGGATCATGTCCAAAATTGAATCACTGGTAGATTATGCCATGCCCGACATACCCTCAAAATTTCAGAAAGATCCGTAAATAACTTTTCGAGTTATCGCGTGGACTCACAGACAAGCAAACAAACAAACAAACAAAAAGCGGCAAAAACATTACCTCCTTGGCAGAGGTAATTAATAAGACTTCTTTTTTAAAAAACTCATTTTGAACTTTGGTATTATATACTGCTGGCTAATTCACAATGTCTCGACAAGTGGTAAATAGCTGCATAGGTAACGTAAAGGGCTACGCACTTTGCTGAAAAGACTAGTGGCCGAACTGTATAGCAATTTTGTTCAACTCTGAACAACTCCCCCAAAACAACAGTTATATGCATGCTATTAGTCTACTTAGCACAACACAGTTGCTTCATAATATTGTGCTATACAATTCAGCATTAAGATGACAAAAACAGTGATAACATGGTTCAAAAATAAAGGTTTAAAAAACCCAAATCAACGTTTTTGGACTTTTTTTGGACAAGCAGTGCTAAATGATGTCAAATAAATACAGACAGAAAAAAAATGATGGACAAAATTTTCATTGATTTCTTTAGAAACCAATGATATAACTATTTTTATTTAATGGTCTAAGTGGAATTCAAGTAACAGTTTTAAAGCCATGTTTACATAGTTACTTATTTCATCAATGAAGTTGCTCTATGCAGGAACTACTTTCTGCGAAACTTGGCAATATAATCAATCACCAGTCAACTCAGCCTTTCATTCCTCTGGGGTAGGCAAACTGAGTACCTGCCTGCCTGGCTGGGGTTAAGGCTGGGCACATTCACCTGTGTCAGGTGGCCGACTTCATCTGCCATATGGCAGGTGATGCTCCATAGCTCTGAGACAGAGCTGTACGCAGCTATGAGCTATAAGCTTGATTCACCGACGGGCCTACCTTTGGCACCGTAGTATGGATGGCAATGCTGCTATCAGACGCTGGCTGTTGACTGGAGTTAGCATCAGTGTGTTGGGATGATGAAGTCTTGTGGTTGCTGTCTGATGCCGGCTGGGATGATGATGATGGCAGTGGCTGCGATTCAGCAGCTCGCACGTACTGCTGCTGTCTTGCCTGCAAACAGTTCACTCTATCCATCATATTCACCCTCTCACTCTTAATATTTCTAATACTGATTAAAAGTACTGGTAACTACTACTGTCACCATGAGCCGGCAGTCCGGCACTACTAAAAGCATCGTATACATCATTGTCCACCTATGACATGAAGCCATTAGGCAGTTAAGACCTTTGGTTAGAAAAACAATGCAAGATTAAGCCACACAGTCACTGCAGCATCGATGTCAAGTGGCTTTGGCACTTGCTATACATTCATGCACCAGCCAGCGGAGTCACTGGCTAGCTGGCTGAACAGGGCAGTACAACACGCCAAGCGAAAAACATCCTATCAGGAGCTATTTTTAGACATTACTTGCAAAATATCAGCAGACATTAAATTTAATGTCAACCAACAATCTACTGAAGCAGCTGCTAGAAGCCAATAACAAGACACATATTTCACCACTCATGTGTAAATATCCTGGTAAATCACTAACATCTCATTGCCATAACACAGACATGTGACAGCAAAAATGAATTCTAGTTAACTACTGTAGTAACTAGAAGCACCTAGTGAGTGCATATCTCCGCCAAGTTGGCAATTCTAGGATGCGCACATCTCTGCTAGACAAATTTGTTTGACGAGATGGTGGAGATAATTTGACCTTTCGGGGTCACGTGACATCATTGATCACATGACCATTTGACTTGCGGTGGTCGACTTCCTATAGGTGGTCCACTGCGACCATGCATCTATCTGGCACCGCTAGAGATATGGCACCTCAAAGTACATGTACACAAACAAACACACAGACGGACACACAGAACGACCGATCTCATAATCTCCTCCAATGTTCACTATGTTCACACTTGGCAGAAGTAATAAATGTAAATACCTCAAGCGAAGTCAGAGCAGCAGTAATGAAAGAGCTTTCCAGAGACTACAACCGACCACATCATAACACAACAGCATGTTTCCATGTCTTTCATGCAAGCCACAAACTATAATCACATGTACACCGTGGTCCATAAAAAATGTGCTACTTTTATTTTCTGAATAGCTCCATGCAGCACTGGCCTATTTTAATAATTTCTGGCATGCAGCATCAGGACGAAACTCGATGCAAATGACTGTACTTTTGGCCACCTCATTTTAATACTGTTGCTACATTACCTGTGAAATGCAGGTGTCAACGTTTGCCAGTTGCATTTGCACTGAAGGAAGACATTTTGAGCACATGCTGTAATAAAGAGAATGTGATGTGAAACGTGCGACTTTTTGAGATACGATAGTTGCCAATCGTGTTTGTCGCTTTTCAGTTAATCATTTCTGAGCCGAGGCGTGCGCTATCCAGCATTAATTTATTGTTGTAAATGGCCAAACTAAGACTTTTGCATTTCACAAGGTAACGCAGCGACAGTATTAAAGTGAGGTGGCCAAAACTATAGTTGTTTGCGTCAAGTTCTTTCCCGATGTCGCGTGCCAAAAATTATCAAAATTGGCCAATGTTTCACGAAGCTATTCAAAAAAATAAAAGTGGCACGCTTCTACGGTCCATGGTGTACACTCTCAGTAGCTAACTTCCGAGATTGAATGAGCATGGTTCACAAAGCCAGCCACATACCAAAAAACTCTTTACTTCTTCGGGATAAACCCACCTGAAACCCACCCTTATCCTCAATATTTGAATGTAATTTTAGTTATTCACAACACTAACAATGTTACATTTAAATATGTTTAAAATATTAAAGCAACTAAGTCAGAATCAAGCACACTTATCTGAAAACATCTAGCGCTACTCAAATGCCACAACACCTCATTAAATCAACTGGCTTGAGGGCATAAATTCACCTCAGCACACATTACTCAGTTCAGATACAGCTAGTCATAATGTCAGACAAAGCAGCAATTCATCAACTGTGTGCTAAGTGCTGTAACAATGAAACTATAATTAATTAATCAAAATTAATCAATTCAATCATAATTAAAGCTGCCGAAATTAATGATTAGCCACTTTTATACAAAACTTTACCACCTAAAGCTGTTGCTGTCAAAACGATGAAACTGTTAATAAATCTTATGCAATGCACCGACCTCTTTATCTTCTTCATCTAACATCTGCTGCAGCTCAAGCCGCTCGATGTCGATGATGTGCTGAATGTGAATATCATTAGCTGACAATAGTTTGGCATAACAACTCTTCTCATTATCTGTATATACACCAGTCATGACATCATAACTCATCTCTGTACACAGCTACATTTAAGTCTTGTCAAACCACCAGTTCAGTGCAAACATAGCAACATCGACAAATGTGAATTGCATTGGCTGACAGCCACTTAGCACATCAGCTCGTGTCACAGTCTACACAGTACGCAGGGCTCGAGCTAGTCAGTCACACCATAACATCTAAGTTCAACATTAGCACTGTAACGTCAACACACTGATCACTGCTTCTCCTTATCTGATAGCAATGTCTGGTGAATTGCTTTAAATTATGCACAAATTATGCCTGCACTATTACATAAATCTTAACTAGCATTCAATCTAGTACAACCAATAGTGCAGCATAAACACAATTGTTCATATAGAACAAACAGTAATTGTGTGTATTTAGGCTGTTTGATAAATATGTTTTCCGCCAGTGTTTTGACACTGTCGCCTGGTGTCAAGAGTAACTCTAGCCGAATTTCTACTGATTATTATCACTCTATTATGAACTAACGTAAGTAAAAAATCTGTTATAATTGATTTTCTGTAGTTTCAATAATAAAGTCTGATTAACAAGAAGCACAATGACAAGCTAGTACCAGTGATGGAAGGAGGGAACATCTCGGCATTATCAGTGCAGTCAGATGCTGCTGCTGCTGCGGAGGCAGGTAGTACACGCAGTGAGCCTCTTGGCTTCTGCATTAATTTCATTGTGATCTGCTGACCCGCGCTGTACTGGTGAGTCTCCAGAGCCGTTACACTGTCATCAATACCAACTCCACTTATAACAATTATGCACCTCAGTCCATATAGGCAGTTTCGCTTTCACTTTCCGTAATAAGTCCTTCACATTGGAATTAATCTCCTCTGTGGAATAACTACACGTTATCAATATTTAATCACACTATAGATTCTGATATGCACTGACGTTTACGTCTTCTTACTCGCGTGCGTCGCCTGGTGACAAAGATGGCCGAACAGATAGGCAGGCAACACCTGCAATGTGGCCTTATTAGCACAGCCACACAATAACTTGAAATAGAACTCTGAGAAGTCTTACAATAGTCTAGAATACTTTACAGTGAAACTTAGCTGCCAACCTCTTCAGATCATTTTCGTGCACCGCCTCATAGCAAATGGGACATTTTCTCCAGGACTTGTCATCCAGTGACAAGTAATGCAACATGCATGACCAGCAGTAGATGTGACCACAGCGCGTGATCTTAGCTGTCAATCACCACACACACACACTACACTGATCCAGCGATGTAAACAAGACTTTTTTTAAGACCGAGACAAAGATCAGGTCTATTATTTGTTCTCGAAGTGCCTCAAGACCAAGATTTTAGTCTCAAGGATTACATCACTGCACTGATCATACATCATAATGACTACAGCACACACAGGATGGATGAAAAACTGGACTACGTGATGATTAATTTGACACTAATGTATGGATTTTTAAATGCTGATAACTTAGCAACAGTTATGCTGGCTAGTGAGTTGAATCTACACAAATGATTCATTGTCACTTAAATGGCATTTAATGAATGATGGATTAGTATAAGCATTTTTTGCTTTTCCAGCAGCTTAATGGTGACAGTCATGTTAAGAACATTCATCATCATCATTATCGACAACCGTGGGCTCAATGCCCGTTGGTGTCTGACGCCATTCTTACTATCGCTGCCCACCGCTGCCTATCTAGGGCAGCGTG
>Ga0209671_1005873_pt1 | contig 12490 bp, 11 predicted proteins | sample WorMetHERISLAND2_2_FD_187401 | JGI IMG/M metagenome (GOLD analysis project Ga0209671, IMG submission 187401) | Marine gutless worms symbiont microbial communities from Max Planck institute for Marine Microbiology, Germany - Olavius geniculatus... | ecosystem: Host-associated > Annelida >...
GGGCATTTAGTGACAGTTCAGCGACTAGCGACTCGTTAGTTATCAACACCGGTCCATCGCCTTTAAAATAGAACGGAAGGATCGACGTGTTACCTACATGTACAGGATACATACTAAAAAACACGGCCGCTGTAGCAATATTCACAAGCATTTTCAGAGGAACCTCGACAATTTCAAGAAAACATTGAGAAAATCCCTCCTCCCCTAATTTCCATTCATGCTTTTTGTAGCCTTGCGTAATGCAAAACGATGTTGGCAGAAATTATGCATTTTTATAACGAACAAAATAGAAATTTGTTCAAAATTAGGCCTACAATCTCTACATTGCTCCTGTTGTTTGCTTTCGTGGTGCACTTTTAGTGAAATAACTATATTACGCTTCTGTTAAAAGTAGGTTTGTGCTATCCGAATGCTTACTCTGCATAATGTAGACATTAACTGAAAATTAGCTACTTTATGATTAACAGCCATATTTCTCCATTAAACGTTTAGCTATATTGTTTTGCATTAAACTAAAGAAAGTATATCGATCGTCGCATTACCTGGTACGGAGATCTGTATGTAGGGTGAGTTGTTGACTGGTTTGATGGAATACGCGAACTGATCGGCGCCCTTGACCGCCTTTACGCCAACACTGACCGGCTGACCATGGTCGTGGTCATGGTCATGGTCGTGGTCGGCGTAGTGACGCTGGACCGCTCTCAGCTTGCTGACGTTCTTCGCTCGACAGTCGTTGTCCTTGACCCACGACGACGTGCTGTAGTCGAACGGGCGCTCGAACTGCGTCGACGCCACGAAGATGTTGTGTGAGATTTCGTGTATGACCGCTCGACGTCGTCTGAATTCTTCCTGCGTCTTGAGCGCATGCACCGTCCAGTTCACCTACGTCAAAATATGGAGCGAGGCTGCAGAAAGTGTTTAAAGCGAAAACCCAACCAGATGGAATACTAGAAAAAATCGTCCCAATGCCGCCGACATAGTCAAAAGCAGTGTCGTTCATTCTCAGCTGAAAACTCATCTCCTCTTCGAGTTTTTCCTGCTTACTTTCTGACAGACGGAACTCACCGATCACCGACTAGCTCGTGTCTTAGAATTCGTTGGTGATTGCGAACTTTTATAAAGTGCGGGAGATTAAGTGTTTCCTTACTTACTTACTTAGTTGACACTAAGCAATTGAGTCACGAGTCGCTGACGGAGTCGACAGCGTGGAACACATAGTGTATAATCAAACAAACTAAATAAAATATTGATATAACGTGTGTATTTTATACGCACCCTTCCAGCGTTCGTCTCTCGGCCAAGCAGTATAAATTCATCCCGTAAATCAACGACTGTATTGTGCTCTACGGTCAGGTAGTCGGTCCGGTAGTTGCCGTGACTCTGATAAGACAAATCACTCGCTCGCACTGTACGATTAATCTGTGGCGTCTTGAACGTCGTTCCTGTAAAAACGACGAAAAAAGCTCAGCTGTCGCTAAGATGGCCGACCCACCGTACTGCTAGGCAACAGCGAATCTATGCAAAAGCTATTTGTATCATTTTAGGGTTAGTGTAAAGGTTAAGCCAAACGATTAAGCTTAAAATATCTCTATGTTGATTTGAATGCGCCGTCTGCCAGCAGTTTCGGTCTTGATGGCAGTTGCTTTGCTGCGACAATATTATTAACAGATATATTATTAAGCTGGACGTGCATGGCGTATATACATTTTTTCTGAACTATATTTGATCGAAGCAAAATAATGGTGATATTTTTTGTCAGAATTTGTCTTCACAGCATTTGCAAAATAGTTTTCTTCTTCTTTATATACTGTGTCTCAAAAAACATCCCCGACATTTTCGACCGTAACTTGAAAATCAATTATCAGATTTTGATAATTTTTGGCACAAATATTCCAAATACAGCTTGCCATCAAATAACCATTTAGTTTCTTACCTCACCCAATGTTTGTTTTTGCACTACCTAGGAAAAACACAGCCAGCAAAATATCATTTTTTTATCCAATGCGATATGAATGCTTAATTAACATAATGCGTTAAAACACATTTTGTTCAAATTTTTGACACTTTGGCTGACATTTCATTCAGTTGTCCATTTTTAAACTGCTTGTAGTAAAATTGCTTGAAGTGTTGGCTTACTATGCGAACACAGGCAAGGAGACGCTTTCTCCATTCACTTGACAGCAGTATCGATAATGTTCTGCTCCAGACCAATCCAGGCTGTACCAGTCGCTTCTTGACTTCACAAACATTCCTAAACTTTATCTGGTAGACACACTGCTGCATGACAGTCAAATCTTGTAACAGAGCGGCCCACATACTAGGATCGATGGAATTTATTGATGTTATTTCATTCATTTTAACACGTATTATGCTTGGTCTGCTTTGCCCAGGTAGTGCAAAAGAAGACGTTGGGTGAAGTGGAAAGTAAAACACTTATTTAATAGCCAGTTGTGTGAGAAATATTTCTGTCAAAAATTATTAAAATTTGTTGATCATTCTTCAAATTACGATCGACAATATCGGGGATGTTTTTTTCAGGTTTTCTGTTTATTTCAACACATATTTCGCTTGATCTGCTCTCCCTAGGTAGTGCCAAAGCATACATTGAGTGAGATAAGAAACTGAATAGTCATTTGATGTCAAGCTGTGTCAGGAATATTCGTACCAAAAATTATCAAAATCTGATGATTGGTTTTCAAGTTACAGTCAAAAATGTCGGGGATGTTTTTGAGACACAGTGTAGAAGGGGGCTGGGTTCCCTGACTCCTTACCAACAAAGGCTTTGCCCCTGGACCGCGCTTGGGGCAAGCCCCAAACCCCCAGATCTACAACATAGGTTCGCGCTACGTGTTCCCCATGAAAGTCAGACCAATGCAGTACGCTGTTATGGGCCTGTGTCGTATACCTGGAATCTGAACGAAGAAGAACAGCTCATAGAGAACGTCGTGCGGCCGCTGCAGTTCTACGTGGCACTGAAACTCGGTTTTGATGTTTTGAAAGACCGGCTGGATCGTGTAACGATAAGCGTCACCTGCCATATGCACATACACCGAGCATTTTATAGAATGTTCTTCAGAGGTGCTGTCATCTGCAATGTAGCCAACTCAATAAATCAAATCATTTAGTGTTGAGTCACGTGCCAGAAACTAGAATCCGCTGAGACGCAGAAATTTCGTATCATTATTCATTTCAAGAGCTACAGTTCTAGTTGATGATATTAAGACCCGAGTTTGGCTTTAAGGCCATGATGTCTGTTTTTAGTCTTGGTCTTGGCTTTAAAGGTTTGTGTCTTAAATCCCTGAATTTGTTTCTGACGTTCTTCTTGCCTTTGTCATCTTGTAGCTTTGTCAACATTTTTCGATATTCTGATAAACATTATCGAAGCCGTGACCATGCCTGATATTATCCGTTAAATGCCAAATGATATTGACTCAAAATTTAAGCTTCGATATGAATTTCAGGGATGCGAAAATAAAGCGGGGTTTTGATCCAACGCAACGCACACAACGTACGCAACGCATGCAAGAAAGTACGTAAAACGCAGGGAACGCAAAAAAGTACGCAACAAATACAGCTAACGTAGCTGACGCAATGGCCAAAAAGCAACGGTAGAAGCGATTGTTGTGTCAGCTACGTCAGCTGCGTTACGTTCACTGCGTTGCGTACGTTGAACCACTTTAAAGATTTACGACTAGGTCTACATAGATTATAGGATAGACATGATCAACTGACCCATGGCACATTCGACTGGCACAGACGTACATTCGTGGCTGACCTTCAGCTTACAGTCGGCCAACGTGTAGCAGTCGACGTGGCAGCATTTCTTCTCAAACGCGTCTGTAACAACGTTCAAAGTACACTCAACTCGCACTGGTGCAGTGGTACTATCTGTTTTCACGCCGAAAGTTGCCATAATACCCCGTTTACACGATCGAGCAAACATCGAGCAGCTAGCTCGACGTTCTGTGGTAATTAGCATGCTAATTAGGAGGCCGAACGGGTTGTAATTGGAAGGCCTATATAACACGTGATCAACTGTGGGGTAAGAGAAGCACAGAAAATGTGAGAATGTATCCATCTAAATGACAGCAAAAAAAATGACAGCCTTGGAAAGTGCAAAACAAGACAAATATACAACGTGTTTAAAAGTGTAAAAAACATAAAAGATAATCGCCGATATAGCCTAATATACTCAGAGTATACTTCGATTCCAGATTTCTTAAGGTAACAAGAAATTTGAGCTAATACTCACGAGACGCGCGAAAGCCTATAACAGTTCCGGTTCAGTAGTTTAGCTAAATATTGGGGTGTTTACGCTAAGTTAATATACAAATACCAAATTCTCTATATAGATCGCATAACGATAGTAGCGTGGCGCCACCTAGTGAGTGATATAGACTTGTGTCACAGCCGAAAATCTCCAAAAAATCCATAAAAAATCTATTTTGGCGTTCAAGGTCATTCAAGGTCATTGAATTCAGCGCCAATCGAGAGCCAGTGTATGACTTCCTATTAGTGATTAATAGTAACCTAGGCCCTGTCTCGCACCGTTACAGAGATACAGCGACTTATCGGCCAATCGCAAATTTTGCCCACCCCCTCTCATTTAGCGCCCTCGTTCGGGGTACCCCCCTTCGAATTTATGGAAAAGCTTTACGGTTCCTGAAACTAGAGTCTTCCAGCCAGCCGGCGGTGACGATTTGGTGATCGTAGCTTGCACCGTTTTTGACTGATCCACCCGTGTGACAGACGGACGGACAGACAGACAGAATTGCGATGGCTAAGATGCGCTATAGCAGTAGCTGCTTTCGCGCGTAAAAATACAGCGGTGAATAAATATGATGTTAATCGAGTTTTTTAGATTCAGTATAACGGCTTACAGCTGGGTAATAATTTTACTACCAATTTTAAAACAACTCTCCTACTGACACAATTTAGAACAAGAAAACCATCACATCAAAACTTGTGACGACATCGATTAGAGGCCTACTCACACGATTATCCTAATCAATTGACCGATTTTAAGCAAAGTAAACCATCTCGATATGTAATCAACACCAAGGTCAACTCAACCTTCCATCCCTCCGGGGTATGTAAATCGAGTATCGGCTTGTCTGGCTGGATTGGCCGTTGAAACAGGACCCTTTCGCCTGTGTCGGGTGGCAGGTAACACTTTGTGATTTCTCCCATACGGCCGATGACGCTCCGTAGATTTGAGATGGGTTTTCCACAAAGAGTTATACCTTTTAAAGCTTTTAATACGGTTCACACACTAAAAGTAATTAAACCATTTTACACGGTAAGTCACCTGGAAAACGAACTTTTTGAATAGTAAACTTTACTAGCGTCGATTTTGCAGACACGATGTGACGATCATTCAAATGTACTGACCGATCTTAAGAAGGAAACTTTACTACGATCAACCTACGTAATCATTTTTCAAGATCTAATTAGTGCTTTACCAGCTAGTAAGCGTACCGAGTGCAAGACAGCGTGGCTGACTGAGGCATTGTTCACATCTGGAGGCGGCCGTGCGGCAGCGTTTTGGCGGGAAGCGGATCGGTCGTTCGATGCCAAAGGACTGGTTGAAGATTTCACGCAAAAGTCGCGAGCTGTCGGTGCAGACTATGCTGTTAGCAGCCGGCTGCAGAGGTTCCGGGAACGTTCCCTGTATGCGTATTTACTTCATATAATAACAATTGTGTACATTAAGCACATCAAAAAATAGCACGAATGAGAACAAAAATGAAAAACCTAAAAACTAAATAAACTATCGGTCGCCAGAGGTTGCACAGTGTCCTTTGAACCGTTTGATGACGAAGTATGTCTGCCATAGCACTGTAATCTATCAGAACCATTACGACCAACAGTAAGTTAGTTACGCAGTGAATCCCGGTGTTCAGCGTAAAAGTAACAGCGCGCATTTACACCAATAAACCTGGTGCATGCCACGAACAACAGCGGCGAACTTACGACAGCTTATTGAGGAAAATTTTCTCAGAGTGTCACTTGGCGATTATGTTGCTTTCTAAGGGCAAGTCCTTCTTTTCGCCACCAAAACCGCAAGTGTCATCTTCTCAACTTTAATCGACAGAGAACATTTTTGAGCAACATTTATATTAACGTACAAAAGTACGTCACGAGCCTGCAGTTAAACCTTTCTTATTAAAAGTAAACTAAATTTGCAAAGCCTGAAAAGGTTGCAAAGATCGCAAATGCTAGCTGAATCTTTTCCAGTTATTCCTTGTGTGGGGACCTGCAATGTTCACTGCACACTGGAATGACGCGAAAAAACTGTCCGAAGATGCATTAGTCCCACGTGATGTTCGGCAAAATCGTCGTCTTACGACGATTTGTAATTTTCAAGGCTATAAAGCGAACTTACAATAGCGGCAATGCGCCTGTTTTATGACGACCGTCTGGCAAGAAATCGATACTGGCGCACAGGCAGACAGACGAACGATTGTTTCGTTTCAAACACCTCTAAATCAATTTTATCTCTGCGAGTCTGTTTGCAATGGTATATCGGACGGGAGGAGGGGATAGATCGATGCATGCGTGCATGTATTACGGCAATAAGGCTCGATCCGACCGAAATGAATTGTGTCCCAATCTAGTCCTGCTCCTGCGAGCACACCGCATCTAGAGCATGACGCATAGGCTCAAACTTGTAAAAAATACATGGGGCCAGATTCCTTTCTCTTCCCGTCTCCAATTCCCCTTTCTTCCGCCAATTACCTCCCACTTTGTCCCCTTTTTTGACCTTTTTATTCTATTAGTTTATTTTAAACTTTAAAAACTATGTAAAACGAAAATTAAAACGAAAATTTTCCTTTTTTTCTTCTATTTACTCTTTCCCTTTTCTCTCAATTTTGTTTTTTTTCTTCGTATTTTTCATCTAGGAGTCTTGCTCTTGAATCCAGCCATTAAATTTGGGAAACAATGTGAGCTTTCCAGCCGGTCTAAGACGAGCCCGGTCGTCACATAGTTTTCAATGAATTTTGAGCCGAAAACGGTGCACCTCCTGGTCGCTGTGTTGACGACATTTTCTCTGCAATTATGTGCAGTATGTGATGACAAAAAACATGAAAAATTTGCAACCCCCTTAGAGCATTAGACTGTAAGGGCGATTTCCCCTATCTCTTTCGCAGCGTTGTCGCTGTCTATGTCACGAATGGATGGACGTCCGATGTCACTGCAAGCTTGTGACGCTGAACGCTGATCGAACTCTGAAACGCGAGCTTATCAGTGAAATATTCAGCGCACGCGCGGGGCCAATAATTGGTCTATAGCGTGCATCGCCGCATTTTAGCCGACGACATCGCGAAAACGAACGAAAGACATTCAGCAACCGGCGTTCTGGCTGTGACTGATAGTCTTTTTGTCTGTCACACAATCTATCAATCAGTTATCAGCAATTCTTCTGTAACTGAGACTTCTGACAAATTCCGTCGCACGGTCGGCCAATCAACGATCTCTACACGTCTGTGTGGTCGACTAGTAATCTTGCCTTGAAGACCGTCGGCAAGCAATGCTTTTTTCGAAGGGCAGAGTTTCGAAACCCGTTCAGCGACGATGTTTTGGTACACAACGCAATTAATGTTCTGAATCGTACCTTCGTTTCTATTTAGGCCTACATGGAACGCACTGCGCAAAATGGGCACCTTGTTCATACGCTGGCCAACCCAGACCACCCAGAATAATCACTTGATCAAACAACCACATCGCACACATACACACAATTATTACAAACTGCAATTAGCATCAAAATGCTCAAAATGCAATAGCAAAATGCACATATTACACATAAACCTACAGTACAGATACCAATAGAATTAGTTTTAGCAAGATGCATGAAAATGCAGACAATGCACATAATAACAAAGACAATAACAGACATGCGCGGTGCACAACTAATCGGAGGTCTACGTACAATACATGCAACAGGCACAGGCGCAATGCACAAAGTTACAGATATCTCGACACCGTTAAAGCTTGAGTTTAAACGACTGGAAAAAAATTGCACGTTTCCTGGCGTAGTTTGTTCAAAAAATTCTAAGTCCGTGGCTTAGGTGAAGACATGTTAATTCCGCCTGTTGTTTTCATACGAGCGTATATGCACATGCATGCATGCATTATGCAACAACCAGCAAAAGTATTCACTGCCGTAAACCAAAATCGCACAAGTTCACAGTGCATTGCTTTGGTGACAGCTCTGTTAAACTGTGGTTAGCCTACATAAAAGCATTAGGCTATCAAAAATGTTTCGCAACTGTTTTACTTTTTAGAAACTTTGCAAAACAATGTTTTAAAGAATTTTTGCAGAATTGCGAGTGACTTGAAAATAGTAACTTGACGAAATTACATGCAAAACAAAGCACAAAATTATCTTCTATAATGTAACCATGGCCTTGTATGAAAAAATATGATTGATTGACCGATTGAGTGATTGGCTGCAAAACACTGCATAACGGATTTATTCTCTGCAAATATCCGCACGATGCACAAAAGGCATTTATTCATTCACGCCATGCAATGCATAACACTCACCAGAAGCGTCGTTAGAGCAGAGAACAGAAGGGAAAGCAGCTGAGCCCCCCCCCCGCCTCTCCCCTAAATGTCACCCTGTCGGAACATTTTTAAATATACAGAATATAGAGCTGCAAGTCCTCTATCTTAGAAAAGTTTGAGGACGAAATTAAAATGTCAAAAACATCCACATATCTTCTCTGGCAAATATTTGCAGTTGTCTGTTCGAAAAATTGCAACTTTCTACCCACCCCAATCTTTTTAGCCGACGACGTCACTGCACAACATGCCGCAAGCAACGACAAACATGCGACTCGAATGCGACTTCGTTTCCGTTTTGTTTTTTTGGGCTTTTTTATCTTTAGTTTTAGTTTCAGTATTGTAGCAGATGCTGACGACACCTAAGCCTAAGCCTAAGACGTAGGTTAAGCCGCTCTTCGGTAGGCTATACTTTGGCTGTCACTGCATTAACGCCGTGTAACCGCTTGAATGTGATACTCCCTTTTTAAACTGTGTGCTGCTAATGGTTATGCTAAACATTAATCAGCAAATACGTTTAATACCCAAGTGCCCAAAGCGTGAAATAATCCTGCACTTTCAGCTGCCGCCCGTCCCAAAAAGAGACCTTCGCTACTCAAAATCTTTACTAGACGTCTCAAACTACCAGTGCAGTTTTTTGTTTGCTTTCGAAGTTTTTATTAAAACAAAACTGACCGCATTTAGTCTGTTGTGCTGCAGTGTTTCACTTCGGTTCTCATGGGTACTATTCAGTACGTCACTAAGCCTATGTTTTAATATGAACTGTCTTGTATTAACGCGGAGTGTCACGAAATGAACACAAAATAAAACATTTAAAATTTATTCCTTCCCGTCCCTAACTTTTTCGCCAGACTGCAGCTAAAAGTACGGAAGTTTTTTTAGCCAGTGCTCGAAGACAGACTTTCGGGTTAACGGCTGTCTATTAAACCTGTCTGCAACAGAGCGATAGTACAGTGCACGTCCGGTGTCTTTGGACGACGATGCTTTGGCCACTCGAAGGTTTCTTAATGGAAACTGTTGCGCTGAGTAATTTCGAGATAATGACGACGACGGAGATCGCGGGGCTGGCCGGTGTTGGTGACACGACACGCTACGGCACTCGCTCGATCGCTCCGAAACACTTAGCGACGGCGAAGACGCAAAACATAACGTAGCCTACCGTTAAAGCGCGTACAAACTACGGAGCCAGTAGCCTCTATCTCCTAAATCTGGAATCGAAATCGGGCGCAAGTCCCCGTTCATTTTTGGGCTCAAGTCCTCCCCTCTTTCGGGCTTCTTCCCCTCTCTAAAGAAGAAGTGTTGTTAACAGTGTAGACTGTAGATTGCCCAGCGAAAAATAAGGGGAAGTTTTGATCTACACCTTTAACAAAACTTCCCCTCCTTTTTTTACTGGGTGCAAGAAGCGCCCACCAGTTATAAGGATAGAAGCCACTGTACAGAGCGACACAACTAAACTGAACCGAACTGACCAATGGACCCGTTCAATTCAGTTTACTTCAGTTATGTCGACGTTTACGCGCTCTAATGGGGTGTTTACACGATCCAGCAAACGTCCAGCAAACTTCCAGCAAATGTATTCAAAATACACGTGCTAATGCTGGACGTTTGCTGGATCGTGTAAACACCCTATAACAGTACGGTGTGGGGAGGATAGCTTTGCTTCTTGGAGACATACCACTGTGGATGACATGCAGTGACGATGAGTGTATGGCGCTGCGGGGATTAGCATAGCTCGTGGGATGTGATCGCATAGACACCGGCAGCAACGTTACAGGTAGTAACCGTAATGGTGACAATAACAATAATACTAAGACTGAACATTAGAGTTATAATTGTGCAGCTTTATTGTCAATATTTTTCCACTCCTACCGATGAGTCGAAAGCAGCAATAATGATAATAGCAATCAGTGAATGTTTATTGTTATTATAGCAAAATCGTTGCGATGCGAAAATGCATCCGGTTAACTTAATTAAAGTTCAAATAAAAAAACGTCAAGCAGTCGTCAACCTTTGAACTAAACCAACCTACCATTTGGTGTCCTTTGCCCATGCCTAGAAACGCATAGGCCCATGTGTGACCGCCAGCAGTGACCTTTATTGATTTCTTAACTAAGCGAGTTTATAGACAGCTTTATTAGTCACATGCATGATAAATGCTAGGAGAATGAAGAATATGCAAGGTAGAGAAATGAAAACAAATAGAATAGCATATTTCTTTGCAGAGCTAATTTTCGAAAGCACTTCTCCATCAATCGGAAACAAGTATGTAACGGAATCTAGCCCTACGTGAATCTTATCGTCGGCACACCTAAACCCTGCCCACATGCTGGTGCCAAAACGTCACATTCCGTGCATCAAAGCTAATCCCCACAACGTAGTCACATGATCGAAATGTACAGTATAAACGACAAGACTGTGACCATGCATATTTGACGAGAACCCAAAGACACGACTGAACTAAACCAAACCCAACCGACCACTGGTCAGCCGATCAGTTAGCGGCCAGCCAGTCTGCCTGCCTACCTTCGACTGAATTGTATACCACGTGATCCCGACAGCAAGTCACGTGGCCGATGACGTCGCGTCAACGCCCGCCACAACGACAACAAAATATATGTATACATCAGTGAAAAAACACACAGACTGAGATACACAGAAACAGAGTTTTAAAATGAGAATTCCGCCGGATATTAATTAGTTTCACTATTGTTTTATTTCGGCGGTTTTGTACTTTATACTTAGGAGCAAACTCAGGTTTACACTGTTAGATTAAAAAAAACATTACGAGCCAAAACGCAAATATACTTCGATACTTGATAAAAGCGTACAAGCGTTGGGATCGGTCCCCAAGCTTCAAGTAAACCGGTCGGTATGCTGTCATTACTTACCACCTTTACAGTTTCGGTATTTTTATCGCCTTGTTTATCAGATAATACTGATGCTGAGAGACGGAAGTGCTAATGCCAGCTATGCACTGCTTTCTATATTTGCCGGGAATGTACATTTAAAGTTTACGCCAAAACAAATTACAGCCTGTATCAGTAGCGAAGCCAGCGAAAATAATTTTCGAAATCACATAAAGAAATTATTGCTTTGGCACGTCGATCTGCCATTCCCTTATTTCCTGTGATGCGTTTTTAGTTAATAAAACTTCTTAGATACTTTTTTCTTCAGAAAGCAAAAAACGTATCCTATAGCAACGGAGTCGGCAGCAGCAGCAGCAGCAGCTCGGCTGCAGTCGCTAACTGCGCATGAAAAATTCGATGCGCGCAGAAATTTCCGGCAGATAAAAACGCAAATGTCCACCCTCCAGCACTCGCAGAGATAGCATTAGCAACCGGCGCGGCACGCCCGGCGTATCGGCGAAATGGACAATAAACAACGAATTAGGCCGACCCGCGCCAGAACATAAAATACTCCTATACAGAAAGCAGAGTTAGTTTTTAACAGCAGCAGAAGAAACCGGTCTAGAGCGCCGTGCGATTGGACGAACGTGCATCTGCCGGCCTTCCCGGGAACGCAAACTGCATTCAAAAAGTTTCAGCAAACGGGTGGTAAGTAAAAATAAAACTAGGAGACAAATTCATTTATTAGTCCGCCCGTAAGCGATAGCTTGCGGAAGCTGACTAAGTTTTGCTGTGGTTTATTTTTCTTTTTTCCCCACGCGTAATCTCCGAGCTCCGTGGGCCGATCGCCGCGAAATTTTGCACGATGCTCCTAAGTATGTTCAATTTTATAATTTTATAATCCCGGGCCAAAAAATTTTTAGGGGCCAAAATCATGCAAAATTTGGCCCGATTTCGGTCGACTTCGAAGTTCGGCGGCCAATTTCTCCGGAACGGATGAAGATATTCAAAATCGGTAAGTTATTCGTTCGACACCGATTCCTCCCGCGTTCGGCGAAACAAGTCCGGTGAAGTTT
>Ga0209671_1005874_pt1 | contig 12489 bp, 10 predicted proteins | sample WorMetHERISLAND2_2_FD_187401 | JGI IMG/M metagenome (GOLD analysis project Ga0209671, IMG submission 187401) | Marine gutless worms symbiont microbial communities from Max Planck institute for Marine Microbiology, Germany - Olavius geniculatus... | ecosystem: Host-associated > Annelida >...
CAAATGAACCCTCTGCCAGAGCACCAAATGTGTAACAGTCAGAATCGACCACAAGCTTCAGTACGACAGTACTTGGAAAAGAATACTGACACTGACAGTATGTATTAAGGCTGTGTTATGCATAGTAGTGAACGGTTTTAATTGTCATTCTCATGTATTTCCAGTTTAGTTTGTTTTTTATTTGTCAACTGTTTCTGCTAAAATTGGAGTTTCTGTTAACAAGCGTGGATGAATTTTTATTTTCAGTTGTATTTCTGTTGCCATCATTCAGTTACATACAAAGATGTATAGATTGTGTTCGAAATTGGCTTTTGTATATAAGCGGGCACAGACAACTGACAGGCTCTCAGAGTTAGAAATGCTTATGTACAACTGATAAGTGTACCAGTTACTTGTGAACTGAAAAATTGGGAAAATAGCTTGTTTAAAAATTTTAACTAACTTTTGCATTATCATGACTATTGTGCTGTTTTCTAAGTTAATGGGGTGGTGGTGTATAGTATTAAAAGTTTATTTAAATAGTAAAATATTTTTACAGACTTGGGTACAAGTGCTTGAAAAGTCCTTGAAGTTACCGTGTCCTCGGCCTTGGCCTCGAATTCTGAACTTTGCGTGCGCTCTGTGTGTGTGTGTGTGTGTGTGTAGGTACTGTGTCACATCAGGAACTTCGTATTATTTTGAATAAGCTAAATCGTATGGATGAGAAACTGGAATACGTGTGTCGGAAACTAAATTCGATATGTAACAAAACTGGTACTGGTGAAGGAGGTGGTGCTGCAGTGCCAGCTGTACCAAATGGTATGACTGTGCCTGCAGACACAGTGAAAGATCTGAAGGCCATTGCCAGTATTATTCTTACTGATGAGAATGTCAGAAAGCAGCTGGCAAGTATTAGTTGTGATAACTGCATATGTTACTGTGGTTACAGTTGGTTGACTTTGATGAACATAAGGAATAATTATATAGAAAAAAAACAAGCAAGCAGTCTCTCGAAGGTAATTAGCCAACACTCTAAAACAGCAAAACTCAAAATTTTTGAATAATAAGTGTGAAGTATATGCACTAGCACATTTAAATCTGTGAACTTCCAGCTTTAAATGTATAAGCTAGCGCATGTGTTTCACGCTTATTATGCAAAAATTTCGATTTTTGCTGTTTTGGAGTGTTGGCTAATAACCGCAGTAATATGGTCATTGCTGCTGCCAGGTTTGAAGTGTATACCACTTTCCGTTCCGGAGTTATGGGCCCTCAATTTCCCATTGGCCCCAGCCAAAAGTGCCAATTTTGGGGTTTTGGGGCAAAAAGGGGTAAAATTAGAATTTTTCGCTTTTGGACCCCAAAAGGCACTTCCTTGGCAGAAACTGCGTGTAATGACATGTTTGCGGCGTGGGTGTGTCCAAAAAGGTGACCTGTGGACGTGGCGATGAAACCAAAAAAAGGAAAGAAACTTTTTGGTGACAAACGCCCGTTACTTTGGCCATTGGCTTATACAACAGCTTTTACAGTGTGTCTTGTGCAGCTTATATCATAAAAATTTACAGACTGCATGTTCAAGCTGTCCACTGTTAGGTCAACAGTAGTCATAGAATTATGATATCAAATAGTAAGTGGTAGTGAAAATATTAAAACTTATGCAATACAAAGTCTCCTACATAGTCTACCTAATACATATTTAATATTTGTTTTTATAAACATTATTAAATGTGTTAAAGTAGTCACATGCTGTTCTTAATCTGTTGGTCAGAATACATAATCACAGATACTGTGATGCAGAAACTTGTAAAAAATTACAGTGGTTATTTTGTATATATCAACAGTTCTTTTCAGTTACTGGTAGTGTTGGCTACACTGTCTCTGCGTAGTTATTATTTTCACATAATTGCTGTGTTGTAGGCATGCTACCTAAGCACATTTGGTTCGAGCACATTAACTGACACTGTAGCATCCATGATGAAAGCCATGATGTCGCATGAACTGTCACTGCAGTATAACTGGATTGGAACCCGTGGCAAGCACAGCTTTCAGCATTTAAAACTGGCACCAACCATATGTGGTAATTGTTTTCTTATAGCATGCAGAATTGCAGGCAGTAAGAAACTTTTTCTTTTACTTCAACTATCTAAATTTGCAATTTGGCAACAACTTTAAAAAATTTTGAGATCAAATTCATAACCTTAATTATCAACAAAGCAGTGAATAAGATCACAGTGTAACATTTACATATGTCTAAAAATAACACTTTGAAGTATTCCAAAGTATAAAGCACCAGTTGCAAATTTTACAGACTTTGTGAAATGCCAACAGGTTGATATTTCACAACAGAAACTCATTAGGAGCACCATATAGCATCTGATGTCACAGTAACATAATTCAGATATTTTTGTTTATTTCACAGGTGAGCTGCTGGGGGTGAGGGCTGGAGTGGCTGCCACAACAAGGCAGTGTAATGACTTGTCAGGAGAGCCTGAGAGGCTATGTTAGAAACTGCCTTTAATATAAGGGTTAGACGATCACAAAATAGCTATCAGCAAGCACAGGGACACACTGCTGGTGTGAGTATGTTTCCTGTGGAAGAAAATTTGTGTCTTAATGCTGACCCTTGGGTATAGATTGGTTCTCATGTATGTAGATTTCCTTGTTTTTTGTAGATGCTGTGCGAATGAATGCACTGACAACCGGCACAACTAATCGCATGGTGGAGGAAAAAATTAAGGCGTGGCTGCGCCAAGCACGGGACCGTGCCGGTGGACGCAAACGTCGCTATCTCCAGGCTCAGAGTCAGACACGTCAGAAAAGGAGTCAAGTACTGTTGGAGGACATAGACACAGACGTTGAGGACAGCCTGCCTTCCAGTGACACTGACAAATGATTCTGCACCAAGCTCCACCCAGCCTACTGCACCACCACTTCCTGAAAATAGACAGGGCTTCGTATATATAGCTTTTCAGGAACTGAAACATCAAACTGGGGGGACTGGGTGGCCGAGTGGTAACTTGGTAACTTACTCGACTTTCATGCCAGACTGCCGGAGGTCTGGCATTTCGTCGTGAGACGTCGGGAGAGCTTTGAGTTGTTGAGTGAAGAAGAGAACCAAGATAAACTAATTCATCAGCGCTGCAGCCTCATTTCCTAGAACTGTCACCGTCGATGGTTCATCCTTCCTGCTGCCTAGGGCTTGCGTATACATAAATATTAATGTAGCTGTGCATTAAGTTTTGTTGGAGTGGTTATGGTTCTTGCCATAAGCTCGACCGTTACTTAAGTACGGTCGGCTAAAATCAGTTATTGAAAATCGAAAAGCAAAGATTTACGGATGGATTCACTGTTGATATAGAATAAATTGATCGCGATATGGAACTCAGACAGAATATAGCATAACAGCAGTGCACGAGTTTCCCATCGGTCTACCTTCATGAGAGTCGCGAACGCCTTTTTCTGAACGTTGATCATGCCGAGTGTTTTGATCAGGACTCGATCTTCCTTGAGGTTGATTGAGCCAACTCGCCATTCCTGCAGCACTCCGCCCTTCACTTGACCCCTGTGAGTTGACACCGGCATTGCTGCGATCAACCATTCGACAACAAAATAATCAGTCAGTCAGTCAATTCAGTAAAAAACAACCACTTACTGAAAGCGAGCAGCTTAGAGATAAAGTTTGTCTGACTAAAACTGCGAAGTAGTTTACAGGAAATGAGAATAGTAGGGCTTACTGAAATACTATAACATATAACTACAGCTGCAATGTCGTCGTTATTTTTAACGTTTTGTGGATTTACCACCGTTGCTGTGACTGACATTTTTGACGTCATCGTTGTTTTATGACGTCGAATCACTGAACTTGACTGCATGTGTCAGAGAACAGAGCGATATGCACTACAGCTGCACTCTGCTTGGAGTCGTGGTTACAATTACGAGCCAACCAGAACATTTCATGACGTGTTTTTGCCGCAGAATATTATCGTAGACACGTCAGTGTTATCACTTTTTTATGCGGTCGTTCTAATAGGCCACTCTACGGATGTAGAAGTCGCGCACCGACACGTTTCGCAGTGAACTCGCAGAAGTTCAAGGCGATCAACGCGCCATCTGGCGAGTGGCAAACCGACTTCTCCACAGCAAACCAGTGGTTTGCTGTGGACGTGTGGTGTACAAGATGGCTGTTAAAACTGACGCGGAAAACTCGCACGTCCCGTGTTTCGATCGGTGGTTCCGCACGTCGGTGGTTCCGCACGTCGCTGTCCGCTCTACACGTTCTGCTTCACTGCCTCTGCTGACTGTACCAAAACTGATCACTGACTTCTTTAGGCGCTCATTTTGTTGCCCATTCGTCAATATGTTATAGCCAGCAATTATGACAGAACTTTTTAGATGCTTATTAACCCTGCTAATACCGCGGGGTCAACGTTGACCCCAAAACAAACTTTTTGGTGTATTTTTTTCTGCACTGGTTAAAAATAAAATTTTGAAATTTCGTGACTTTTAACATTTTTAAACATACATTATCTACGTATGACAGTTTTATGTGATTGACAATTAATTCATAGAATTTAGCGAACAGTTACATCGAGTACCAGCTAGGATTTTATTTTTGTTCAATATATATTGACATGCTTCTATGTAGGACCTCAAAAGTAATACACGGGCCAAATTTCGTGCAATTATGTGCAATAATAAACGAGTTATGAACAATAAATAAAATTCAAAATGGTATCAGCCGCCAACTTAAATTTATTACTTTTGTTCATTTTGGTCAATTGTTCCATTTCCGGTAGCAGCCATCTACATTACTGCAATATTTCATTTATTTACGTCAATCGGCAGCCGAGCTATTCCTGTTTGTGCAAAAATGCAAGATGGTGACCGCAGCCATCTTGGATTTTATTTTTGTTCAGTATTTTGACATACGTGCATGTAGGACCTCCAATGTAATTTTGTCCAACTATGTGCAATAGTAAACGAGTTATGAGCGATAGATGAAATTCAAATGGTCAAATGGTCTATTTTCGGTGACAGCTGTCTACATTACTTCAAAATTTTATTCATCTACATTACGTCAATCGGCGGCTGAGTTATTGCTGTTTGTGCAAAAATCCAAGATGGCGGCCGCCACCATCTTGAATTATAATTTTGTAATGCTGGACCACCCACGAAGTCCGTTTGTGCACCTGAAATTTTCCTTCAAATTTTGTGTTGATCGAGTGAGTACTTTTCGAGATATCGCGATTCGAAAATTTCGCAAAATAGGCTTAAAATGCCTATCCAGGCCCCAAAAAATCATGTTTTGGGAGAGTTTTGATTTCCAAACATTATTTTTTTATAATTGAGACCCCCCAAAAAACTTTACCTTTCGCGGAAACACGCGTTTTGAGCCATAAACGGTCGTGATCGATTTTCTGGTGTGACCTGTAGGCTTGAGCAAGAATACAAAAAAAACAGAACACAAAAAGTAACGGAAAATACCCTCTCTACGCAGACCCTTTTTCCGTCGCCCCACATCAACCAAATTCTGCATGTGGGGTCGTATCCCGGATATCTTTCTTGGTTTTGACTTTCATTAAAATCGGTTGAAAAAATGTGGGAACTGTGGGGGGTCGAAATTTTGGCCTTCCCATTGATTTGGCACATCGCTTATACAACAGCGCACAAGCCGTGATGCAACTTACATTACAGTTTTTGGTCGGGTTTCGACCGTCATAAAGTTCAACCCTTAGCTAATTTTTTTTCAATTCAAACACTGTCTGATAGTACAGCTGTATATTGAAAAAGATTCTGGCTCTTGTTCCACGAGGTTCGTTAGAGACGTCGTCTGTAAAGATGCAGAAGATAACAGCCTGCAGTGCACCACTTATCTGCTGCTGCTCCCGGCGTTGCTTTAGTCGCACTCCGCATCATTAGTCTCTCAGAATATATGCCTGATGTGCCTTACAGCACATTATTACTCCAACTCGCAGACAGGCTAACTCCCACAACATCGACCCTTTTAATTAGACCTCTCCAGGCCAACTTTTCCTCGCTGATTGCGTCAGATGACTGAGATGATTGCCTGTGGCGCTAATTTCCACCAGCACAGCGACTGTTCAGCTGGTTTCTGTCCGCAGGGAATCGTCTGTCAGAGATTGTGTTCGAATGATGCTTTTGGAGCGAAATCTAGAGAGGCGCATCTGTGTTATTTCGTTTTCTTCAAAAATTAAAATGTGTTTACTATATACTACGTATACATGTGCAAAATTATGTAGAGAGAGACAGTATTTATTTGTACGCGTCACATACGCAAAAGTAGAGAAATAACTTTGATATTTTGTCAGTTAGCTGTTGGCCAATAAATCTCGCCCAGAGAAAACATGAAAAAGCAGGCTTTTAAAGCACTGCAAACGAACAGAAAACGCTAGAATTTGTGTATGCCTAAAACATAAATCAGTAGGCCTTATTAGAAGTCAAACATAGAGGCTCTTTAAGCTAAAAAGTATCAAAAATAGGTAATTATGTTGGGCTTCATTTAAAATAGCTACCGCAGAGCCGTTTGTAAATGATAAAACAGTTAGACACTATTTGCTAAGCATGACACTTCGATATACGTATTGTCAGAAAGTGTACACAGTGATGGAACTGAAATGAACCCTTAAAACACTTAGCAAACGGAACTGAGCGGTTTAGTTCAATTTTGTTCAGTTTAGCTAGTCTTCTATAAACAGAGCTTTGGATTCCGGTTATTGTTTGTCAGCCAAAGCTAAAATCGCGAGCGCCCGCGTCGTACACGACATATCGCAATGCTGTTGTTGCGGTTTATTTTCTGACATCAGTGTATACGGCGCATCACTTCTTCTCGAGACCGCAACATCCAAGTTTATTTGCGTCGTCAGCTGCATTCGTCAGCCGAGGAAACAAATTCTATTAGCGACAATGTGTCGTCTTGGCGTCTTGTTGTGAACGGAGTGCAAAGAACTTGCTGCCGACTGCAGCTGTCAAATCCACCAGACGCTTCTGACCACTCTCCTATGTCATCAAAAATATTGTACTGTTATTGTGCTGTGGTTTTGGAAAATAAACTGTCAACCGAAGCAAACATAGAAATATACGACAAAGAAACTAAAAGAAAACCGTTGAACATGAAAAAGCGAAAAACTGTTTAGTAATCGATAAATAAGTCATAAGCAGTTTGCGATGGAAAGGATTTTTGAAAGTGCCATCAGTGAAAGACTGAACGAGCGATCGATTTCGAAATTGCCGAAGACCAAAAAATGAGCCGACGCGTATACAAAAAGACGGATCAGAAAACTACTTAATCAATCAATCAAAACATATTTATGCAGCGGCATATAAAATCGTCTGATCGAGTGCAAATTGAAATCGCGTAAAAAAGACAGCTCAGGACATGACTGATGAGATGAATATAGAGGTTGAATTCAATATAGAAGTGATGCATATATTGAAAGACAGCGCTTAGCGATTCTCATACGTGACCAGTTTGACGATCCACCAATGGTGATAAGCAGTCAGTACTTGTACAACTGGTACAGATAAGTATCTTACAATCGGTGGCATTACAAAACTGAAAACTCTGCACTTGAAAAGAGAGAAGCTTTTTTTATGCTTTCACTAATTTTAAGCCAGTGACATTTGACGTATTAAACAGCTGCCATGCAAGCTTGAGCGATGAACGAGACATTAGCAAGAGAACAAACCAGATGACAAAAGAAAAGCAGTCGATTCTTACACCAGACGCGTTAGTTATTTCAGCTTATACACAAAATATACATTAACACCATACTCGGTTGATGGTTGCGATAAAGCGGCGCGCACTACAGGGTAAAAGCGGCTAATGCACCGTTTTCGATAAAAAAACAAAATTGTGCCAATATCAGCATACGTGGGTTAACTAATAAATTAAAGACGATTATCAAGGTTAGATCATCGTAAGTTAGGCCCCTAATCAGTTTGTGAGCGTCTGCATAGCATGTCTGCAAAATAATACTAAGCCTATTCTAGCTTTATTTGCAATTTTATTCAAAAATAATGTTCGTTTTTTGCATTTGTTTTAAATCGAACTATACGTATTGTTTACGAAACCAACCACTGACAAAATCCAAGTTGTCACTCGTTTGTGTGACTTGCAAATCTCCGTATTGCTGATTGCGTAATCAATACGGCGATCAATCAATCTGATCCATTAATTAATTAACCCCGGCGACAGCCAGAGTTCTCGCCAAAAGTTGGTCAAATGTGAAGTGACATAATGTAAAGTAGTCTAAAAAGCAAGTCACCAAGATTTAATACAGACGTGCCATATGGACTATTGATATTGACATTTGAAACTGTGAATGAAATATTGACCGATTATTGTTTTCACCGGCACTTTGTGTCAGCAGCACATCTTAGGCCTACATATCAACGGACCTCAGTTTAAGAAAAAAAACAAACGCGGCACTAAGTGACGGAGCAAGTTGTGGAACACGTTCAATGTATGACGGACTCTGTAGGCTTAATGGTCATTTTATTGCAAATTTTATACTGAGTTTAACTTTGTGGATGTTAAGCTTAAGTGGAGACGGATGATGAAAGTGAAATTTCGGTGTCTTATTTTCACTTTGTAGTCTTACCAGCAACGGCAGCAGGTCGATGAGTGTAGGTAACAAGATAATTCGTTATCATCATAATCGTGTTTATGCGCTGGACAAATCGTGCAAATGACGAGAAATCTGTATCAACAGAAAAACGGTTCCGAACATTTACTACACGTTTATTGAAAAAAAGAACGAACCGTGCTGGTATCTATTTTAAACTAGTTGTAACTTGTAAATCTGGTGCGACTGATGAACGGTTGAATGGACATTGTCGCCCAGGTACTAGTCTCTCTTCTCATGTCATCTGCTGCGGGTATCTCAAGTCGTGTTCTCTGCAGTTGCTCGCTGAATGACTGCGATCATTACTCGCGCGAGTGACATTATCGCAGAAACGCTGCACGCTGACGTGCCCAAGTGACGCTGCTATAGCGGCCTGTAGACACAGCAATAACGGCGACACCTTGCCATTCTCTCTCGTAATGTCTCTCAATCTGTACCGCTCGAACGATTGATACCGAAGCCCAGCTGTCGCTAGGGAAAACGCACTACAGCCTGGATAGTTCCTGTTTTAGTACTGACCTTCAAGATCATCTAAGGTCGATAATTTATATTTCATTTCTTTTGAGGAGGCGTATGCGATTTTCCATTTGTAATCAACAGCAACTTTTGCTCTATCTCGCACCGTTTAGCCACAATAGCGCCTACTGACCTTTAAGGTCATCCAAGGTCAGTAATTTTTATGTCATTTAAAAGCAAATATGCGACTTTTTATTAGTGATTAGTAGTAACTTTGGCCTTATCATTCACTGTTTCCGAGATATGGCCAGTTTTCCGTTAAAACCCCACATTTGTTCTACCCTCTCCATTTAATCCCAAATTTTTAAGTGTTTCCTTGCACTGCATTCCCCGAATTTTGTACATAGAAACCCTCGTCACAGAGCTTATTATTCGTGCAAATTTTTTTCTAAGATCTAACGCTTAGCCACAATACATCCGTGACATATAGACGGACAGACGGACACATAGGCGACAACTTGTACCATAGCGCGTCGAAAATCCTTTGCAGCGTGACTTACGCGCTATGCTTTATAGTTCTACCGAGTATAGACATAACATGCTGTGCCGCAGCTTTGTTTGACGTTTTGTGACTTTAGAATATTGATCAGACCGGCACTAAATTTAGCACAAATTAAAGCCATTTCATTACATTAAATTTATTTGAATCAATTTTGGGAAATGAAGTGGAGCCATCTCGCGAAGAAGATGACAAGTTTTTATAAACTCAACAGCCAGAATCGCAATTAAAGAACGCTCCAAAACATTTACCGATAGGCCTACAGGAGTTCTAGCTATTAATTCAGATCGCGATCGCCAAGCCAATCTGTCAAAATTATCATCAAAATTCGTTCATAAAGTTTACAGGCAAACAAAACAGCAGACGACAAAACAAAAAAAAACTGCCAAACGCAGGAAAACACAATTTTTTCAGCGAAAGTAATTGTGCTGTTTGATTATGTTGTGCCTATAAAAGAACAGCAGAATAATGCGATTTTATTTTATAGAGTTGCAGGGAGGCTACGGAAGTGTCGATGTAGTTCGTGGAGCGTTATGGCGGCGGCGGCATTAGCAGCTGTGTCTGATTGATCGGCGCGCATGATGCTATTCGTAAGCCTAAGCCTACTATCCATGCACTAATGCACACTCCGTAGTCCGCATCAGACTACTTGGCTCCGTGACGCTATAGTTCCTTATTGTACTTCGTACAGTAAAACAATAGTCAGCTAATGGTCAGAACAAACGTTGATAGCCAGAGTTCGTTTTTTTTGTTTTCAGCTTCAACTGTCGTCGATTTACAGTGTGATTTATTGATGTTGCGTTTTTCTCTTCCTCCGTTGATTGCCAACATTAAATTCTTACTTCATTGTGCCTATGTGTCAGCATGCCGTCCTTTTAAGGGATTTGTAGTTAAGTACGCATCAGCTGGGCATTGGTTGCATTTTTCTTGTTCTTTTTGCTTGTTTCTGTTCATAGCAGGACTCGAAGTGGGACAAAAATAAGTGCCAGTATGGTTGTTGTGCCTTCCTTTCCTTCCTCCACTTAAGCTAGCGTTATTTTGGCCTCTGATCGATGCAAACATCAGCGACCATTTGCCTAAATCTCACAAAATGGCCTTCAAAGCATACCTACATGACTTTTTTCAGAAAAGAAGTGCCGGTATGGTTTCCAAGCGCTGAAAATGCAGGACCAGAAAATACAAGACTGGAAAATGATGGACGAAAATGCAAGGCTGGAAAATGCAAGACTGGAAAATGACAGATTTGAAAATAGCTTAATACTGTTTTGAAGACATAAATCTACTGCTAGAACTGCGATGCCGGTAACACGTTGGAGGGCACAGTTTGACCTTATTGAACCGTTCTTACTTCTAGACTGTAATCAACGATGTGCAATGTGTCACAATGTGAACGAACATGTGATAAATAGGTGGAAACAAAGTACGTCACGCTTGATTGGAGTGACAATATGGACGGTTATAACACTCCGGGAGAAATTCGCCTATAAGTCATGAATTAACGAGCCGTAGGCAGGCGTCGAATAATCTGACAGGCCTATTCAATTTAACAGAGATGGAAGGAAGTGCTTACTACACGATTCCAAAAAATTGCGATTATATGTATGTGAATAATTTCTGTATTTGCAAATATGTTGTAAAAACTCAGCACCTATAGCATAGGTTTAGTTAGTTTATTTCAACAGTAGACCTATCAAGATAAGAGACAAACTTATTAGTAGCCTATAGATGTAGCTTACCAATCCACTGAATAAAATACCACATTGGGCCAACAGTAAGACTCATAATCGCATAATTCGTTACGTTAATGTTTGTAATATTGTGCATGAACTACGACATGTTTTGTTGTAAGTGTCCTAAACTGTGTATGCTTTAATGTAATAAACAAGTGTAAATTGAGTTGCAGCATGCAATTTTAATTTAATGTTTGTAACAGCCACCTTCATTTAACTGTGTCTTTTGAACTCTTAACACGCATTGCCAGTCCGTCAAATTCTAGCCCTGCACTTTCGTCCGCCATTTTCCAGTCTTGCATTTTCAGGCGACCCATAATTTCAAGGCAGCCAAAGCAGTGCCGGTATGCTATACCGGTCCATACCGTCCCACTTCGAGCCACGGTTCATAGACTCCGCAATCTTAATATTTTACCGCTTTATCAGTTTCCCGTCACCAAGTACCACAGTGTCGTATTCGTGGCCGCGAGTTGGTTACCGTGTTGTCTCGTGAATTAGGATGCGTCCGTGTGACCACGGGCGCTAGCTGTGAAGTCGGATCGAGTGCGTGGAACCGAGCGACGAGAAAAAGAGAGAAACCAAGAGGAATATTGGCGGATACGAGTTTTATTTACAGTCGACACGGCTGACGCACCGCACCGGATCGATGTAGCTGTAGCTGCTGTTTGTCTGCAATAAGTTCTCATCAGGACTGAGGTACGCTATTGAACGTCTCAATGTTTGCATCTGCATATCATTATTTCGACCAACTGTCACGAGGTGCCACGATATGATAGAGAGAGGCTAATTTAAAATTAATGAGCTCAAAAACTGACCATCAGACGATTTTAGACAGGAAATTTCAAAATACATTAAAATACCAGCAGTCTGCAAATGATTTTGAAATGTAATCGAGCAATCCGTAAACTAAAGGCGTAAAATAAACAATCGAGGTAAAATGATTTGTGGAAAACTGCACTTTAAGCACGGTCTGCACTGTGAATAGCGATTTTTGTAGCTTACATTATAATTTGATCGAACTGGACCGTTTTCTCGTAAGAATTAAAAAAATGAAAATTTGTAAAGTTTGTACATATATAACTGTAGTTCTGTAGGTTTCTTAATATCAGAATCAGATCTACAC